>WNGO01000498.1_pt1 | contig 30813 bp, 21 predicted proteins | sample 5400511 | NCBI WGS metagenome assembly WNGO01 (sample SAMN13153380, study PRJNA577476) | soil metagenome | isolation source: 20 cm soil or saprolite under Garry oak tree replicate 2 | place: USA:California | collected 2016-06-15 | reverse complement strand
TTGGTGATCGGCGTCGCCACATCGACCGGCCAGGCCACGCTCGTCGGCGTGATCCTCTGTCTCATCGCCGCGCTCTCCTCGGCAATTGGCATGGTTGCAGAAAAGCCGGCGCTCAACCGCATCTCCGCGCTGCAGGCCACCTGGACCTGCTGCGCCGTCGGGGCGCTCGTGTGTTTGCCCTTTGCACCAACCCTCGTCCACGAGCTCGGCGTCGCGCCAGCCGGAGGCATCGCGTGGCTGCTCTTCCTTGGGATCTTTCCAACATCGATCGCGTTCACGGCGTGGGCCTACGCACTCGCGCGCGGCTCGGCGGGTCGACTCGCGCTGACCGCCTATCTCGTGCCGCCGATTACGATTGTGATGAGCTGGCTGATGCTCGGTGAGACGCCGCGTCTCGTCGCCGTATTGGGTGGGGCACTCTGTCTGGTGGGCGTGTACATCGCGCGCAAAGTGCCGGCGGTGGTGGTCAAGGAGGCATTATGAGGTTTCGCGCGGTCGCCCTCAGCTTCGCACTCGTCGTCACGTCGGCACCAGCAGCCGCACAATCGAACCCACCGAACCCGCTTCGCATCGGCGTCGACACCCGAGTCGAGCTGATCGCGATCATCTTCAAGCTCGCCGGCAGCGCGGAGTTCAATCCCACCCATCTCCCCCAATACAGCGCCGACATCGATCAATTCTTCGGCTCGCAGCGCAATCACGAAGCGGTGACGCTCGCCCGTGGATTGCGCGAGCGCTACGGCGTGAGCCAGTCACGGGTGATGGCCATCCCGATCCGGTTGACCGATCCGCCGGCGCTCAAGGAGCGCGTGCCGTTCGATTCTGTCTCCGGGTGGCCCGCGCCGGCGGCGGAGACACGGCGCTTCGTCGAAGCGGCACGGAAGTTCGCGATCGACAGCCACGCGAACGATTTCTTCACGGCGCATCGCGCGTTGTACGATTCGGTCAATGGCCGCATCCGGCCGGCGCTGGAACGGGCCGTCGATCTTGCCTGGTTCTCGCCGTACTTCGGGATCCCGTCGGACCAAATCTTTGTGGTGGTGCCGCTGCTCGTGGCAGCCGAGGGCAACTATGGTCCGTGCGTGCAGCCACCGAATGGACTGCGCGAATGCTACAGCATCGTCGGCAACACACGGCCTGATTCGACCGGGTACCCGACGTACGACGCCGGCATGGCGGGGTTGCTCGTTCACGAGTTCGGCCACGGGTTCGTGAATCCGCTCGGGTTCGCGCACCGCGCCGAGTTCGAGCGCTCGGCGCCGCGTGTCCGTGCACTCGTCGCGGACGCGATGACGTGGCAATCATATCCCTGGCCCAGTATGGTGAACGAATCGTTGGATCACGCGACCGAGGCGCGCTACATCGCGGCGCACGGCGATACGGCCCAGCTGCGCGGGTTCTATCGCGACCAGCTCAGGGGCAGCTGGTTCTGGACGGAAGAGCTCGCCAATCTCTACACGCAGTACGAGGCGGACCGGCGGACCTACCCGACATTCGCGTCGTTCATGCCGCGGATCATCGCCTATTTCGATTCCCTGCCCGCCCGCGTTCCCGCGATGCAGCGCCGCTATGACGCGCAGCGGCCGAAGATCGTGTCGCTCTCGATCGCGAACGGCTCAGATTCCGTCGACGCCGGCGTCAAGGAAATCGTGATCCAATTCGACCGCCCTGTCCGCGACGATGGCTGGAGCGTCTTGCCCGTGTTCGGTCCGAACGGCCCGACGATGGAACCGCAGCAAACGATGCCGAAGATTCTCTGGCGGGAGATGGGCGCGGACCGCGTCCCGTTCGAGCTCGGCAAAGGCCTCGACTCGACCGGGACGACAATCCATCTCGGAGTCGCACTCGAGCCGGGCCACCAGTACGAGCTCCAGTTCGGCACGCCACACGGCTACGGCTTTCGAAACGTCAGCGACGGCGTGCCGCTCGCACCGTACGTGCTCCGATTCAAGACGCGCGCCGGGAGCGCTTCGCCGAAGCCGTAGTTGTGACACGTTCCTAACCGTCCGGCGATGGTGAGCCGCGGCAGGCGGGCAGCATAATTACCCGACATGCTGCTCACCCTGATATTGCTCGGACAGCTGGCGGACTCGGCGCTGATCTACTCCGGCCGGGACCGCCAGCTCGACGTGCGCATCCCGCGTCTCGAAGCCGACATCGTCATCGACGGCGACCTCTCCGAATCGGTGTGGGTGCATGCCGCCGCGTTGTCGGGCTTCTCGCAATACGCGCCCAACGACGGCGTCTCCGCTGTCGACTCGACGCAGGTCCTCGTCTGGTACTCCTCCAGCGCGATCTATTTCGGCATCCGCGCCTTCGAGCTGCACGGCCGCCCGACCGCGACGCTCGCCGACCGCGACCAGATCTTCGGCGACGACAATATCCAGATCCTGCTGGGCACGTTCCACGACGGGAAAAAGGCGTTGATGTTCGCCGTGAATCCGCTCGGTGTGCAGGGCGACGGCGCGCTCATCGAAGGGGCCAACGTGACGGCGAGCGGCTTCATCGGCAGCGCCGTCGTCGGACGGGAGCAACCGGACCTAAGCCCCGATTACGTGTTCCAGTCCCGGGGACGCGTCACGGCCTGGGGTTACGCAGTCGAGGTGCGGATCCCGTTCAAGAGCCTGCGCTATCAGCCGAAGCAGCCGCAGGACTGGAGCCTCAACGTCGTGCGGCAGGTGAAGCATTCGGGGTTCGAGGATTCCTGGTTCCCGGCGCGCCGCGCCAACGCCACGTTCATCGGGCAGTCGGGGAACCTTGTCGGGCTGGCCGGAATGCATCGTGGCCTCGTGATGGATCTGAATCCCGAGGCGACCGCCAAACGGACCGGGACGCTGGGGACGAGCGGGTACGCGTACGAAACCGGCAATCCCCAGGTCGGCGGCAATGTCCGCTGGGGCGTGACCGACAATCTCACGCTGAACGGCACCGTCAAGCCCGACTTTTCCCAGGTCGAATCGGACGCGGGCCAGCTCGCGTTCGATCCGCGCCAGGCGCTGTTCTTCCCGGAGAAACGGCCCTTCTTCCTGGAAGGGAGCGAGCTGTTTCAGGTGCCGCAAGGGCTGATCTACACGCGCCGCATCGTGCAGCCGGTGGCCGCCGTCAAGCTCACGGGCAATGCGTCGGGCACGGACATCGGGTTTCTCTCCGCCGTCGACGGCACATTCGCGTCGGCGAGCGGCAGCGATAATCCCATCTACAACATCGTGCGGGCACAGCGCAGCCTCGGCCACGGCTCGCGCGTCGGCCTGGCGTACACCGATCGCATCGAAGGCAGCAACTACAATCGCGTCGCCGAATTCGACAGCCGCCTGGTTTTTAAAGAGATCTATGGCTTGAGTCTGCAGCTCGCCGGCAGTCGGACGCGCACCGGAGGCGTGACGACCACGGCGCCATTGTGGCTCAGTCAATTCACGATCCAGCACCGGGTCTGGGGTCTGCGGAGTCTGTTCGCCGGCATCTCCGATGAGTTCCGTTCGTCGAGCGGATTCATCGGCCGCAATGGCATCGTGCATTCGTATGTCGACCCGAGTTGGACCACCTACGGGAAACCCGGCGCGCTGTTGCAGCGCTTCACCGGCGACATCGTCGTGGACGGGATCTGGCAGTATCAGAATTTCATCCACGGGCGCCGCATCCAGGACCAGAAGCTGCACTTCAACGGCAATGCGGCGCTGCGCGGCGGCTGGAACATCGGTGCCGGATACTTCGTCGAATCATTCGGCTACGACTCGGCGCTCTATGCCGACTATCGGCTGGAGGTACCCACGTCCGGCGGCGGGCTCGACACGATCCCGTTCGTGGGGCAACCGACGATAGGGAATGGGGAGTACATCATTCAGATCGGGACGCCCCAGTGGAAGCATTTCAGTGGTGGCGGATTCTTCCTGCAGGGCCACGACGAAAACTTCTTCGAATGGGCCTCTGCTGATCTCCTGCTCCTGAGTGTGAACCTGTCGTATCGTCCCACGGAGCGGATCCGCAACTCCGTCAGCTATTTCTGGCAGCAGGTGAACCGTCGTACCGACGGCAGCCTGGTGAATGTGGGCCGGATTCTGCGCGCCAAGGTCGAGTACCAGCTGTCGCGGCCGTTGTTCGTCCGGCTGGTCGGCCAGTACGTCCAGGATCAGACAGACTCGCTGCGCGATGATTCACGGACCGGCGCGCCGATCCTGATTGCCGGGCCAACGACGGTGACCCGTACCCAGGCTAGCGCGCACAACAACTTCCACGTCGATGCGCTGCTCAGCTATCAACCGATTCCCGGGACCGTGGTGTTCGCGGGGTACGGCAGCAACATGGAGGATCAGGACGCGTTCCGGTTCCGCGGGCTCACCCGCAAGGACGACGCGCTGTTCGTGAAGCTGAGCTATCTGTTCCGCCTGTAACACACCATCTTGCAGGTCTCAGTGCAACACACCAAGTAGGAACGCTTGGACGCCCTGGGAGCCCTGCTCGGATGAAGGCAGTGCTTTTCTCTGCAGCGTTATTGGCACTCACCATTGCTCCGGCGGCGGGCCAGGTCGGCCCGCCGCTGGTCGATCATCATCAACACTTGTTCAGCCCGGCGGCGGCCGCGCTCGTCACGCCGAATCCGCTTCCGCCCGGCGCCACGGCACTCCAGTCGATCGATGCGGACCGCGTCATTGGGTTGCTCGACTCGGCAGGAATTCGACGCGCCCTGGTGCTGTCGGTCGCCTACACGTGGGGGAATCCGAGCCGGCACGTCGAGAACGAATACGAGCAGGTGAAAGCCGAGAACGACTGGACCGCTCAGCAAGTCGCTCGCTACCCCAACCGGCTGCGCGCCTTCTGCAGCTTCAATCCGTTACGCGATTATGCGCTCGACGAGCTGAACCGCTGCTTCGCCAATCCCCTGCTCCGCACCGGGCTCAAGCTGCACATCGGCAACTCGGCGGTCGACTATCACAACGCGCAACATCGCGAACAGCTGCGCCGCGTCTTTCGGGCCGCCGACGACCGGCACATGGCGATCGTCATTCACATGCGGGCGTCGATCTCGCGGAATCTGCCGTACGGCCGCGAAGAGGCACGCATTTTCTTCGATTCGATCCTCCCAGCCGCACCGCATGTCCCCGTGCAGATCGCGCACCTCGCGGGCGCCGGCGGCTACGACGCCACCACGGACTCGGCGCTGTCGGTCTTTGTCGAGGCGATCGCGCGACACGATCCGCGCGCGCAGCGGCTCTGGTTCGACGTCACGACCGTGTGCCGCAACATGACCAGCGACGACGCGCACCTCATCGCCCAGCGGATCCGGCAGCTGGGGCCGGAGCGCGTGCTGTACGGCTCGGACGCGGCCGCCGGGGACAACCTGGCGCCCCGCGCGGCGTGGGCCGAGTTTCTCACGTTGCCGCTGACCGCAGCGGAGTTTCGCACCATCGCCACCAACGTCGCTCCCTACATGCGATAGGACATACCATGCGCTCCATCCGCCTGCTTGCCTGCACCGCCTGGTTGTTATCGCCGCTCGCCGCTCAGCAACGGCACACGATCACCCATGAAGACGTCTTCCTGATGAAGCGCCTGTCGTCGCCGGCGATCAGCCCCGACGGGCGCTGGGTCGTGTTCAGCGTAACGGAGCCGTCGTATACGGACGGCGAGCAAGTGAGCGATCTGTGGATCGTGCCCTTGGATGGCAGCGCGGAGCCGAGGCGGCTGACGAACAGCAAAGGGAGCGAGAGCGGCGTCGATTGGAGTCCGGACAGCCGGCGGATCGCGTTCAGCGCGCGCCGCGAAGGCGACGACGCGGCACAGATCTACGTGCTGGACTTGAGTGGTGGTGGCGAAGCGCAGCGCGTGACGAACATCTCGACCGGCGCTGCAAGTCCGCTGTGGCGTCCTGATGGCCGCGCCATCCTTTGCTCCAGCATGGTCTACCCCGGCGCGCTCACCGACTCGGCGAATCGCGCCGCGGCGGCCGAGCGCAAAGGCCGGAAGTACAACGCGCGCGTGTACGACGCGTCGCCGATTCGCCTGTGGGACCACTGGCTCGACGAGCGGCGGCCGCATCTGTTCGTGCAGCCGCTCGAGCCGAACGCACCTGTGGGTCGTGAACGCGACGGCGGGCGAACCGTTACGGCTTACGCAGGGCAAAGACGATTACGACGCGCCGCAGTTCAGTGCCGATGGGAAGACGCTGTACGCTGTCACGACGCCGACCACCGAGAAAACGTTCAACAACCGCCGGCTCGTCAGCTGGCCCTGGCCGATGTCCGCGGCGTCCGCGCCCCACGTGATCGCCGGAGGGAGCGCGCATTCGGTCGGCGGCTACAATCCCGCGCCGGATAAGCGCAGCGTGTATTTCCTCGCTGAGGACGCGGGCCACACGCGCCTGTTTCGCACGCCCGCTCCCGAAGGGCTGGAGCAAGAGGTCGGCAAGATGACGAGCGGCACGTTCAGTGGGTTGCAGGTGGCGACGGCGACGACCGGTGCCGCATTCAAGATGGCGGCGGTGTGGGAGAGTGCGACCCAGCCGCCCGAAATCGTCAGGATCGATCCTGCCACCGGCCGGTGGACCGCGCTGACGAAGTTCAACACGGACAGGGCCGCGAAAATCGACTGGCAACCGCTGCGCGAGTTCTGGTTTACATCAACCCGCGGCAACCGCATTCACAGCTTCTACGCCCTGCCGCCAGGATTCGACTCGACCCGCAGTTACCCCTTGTTCGTGCTGATCCACGGCGGTGCGGCCAACATGTGGACCGACAACTTTGGCCTGCGCTGGAATCCGCATCTCCTGGGCGCCACCGGTTACGTGGTCCTGATGACCGATTACAGGGGCTCGACGGGCTACGGCGAGAAGTTTTCGCAGGACATCCAGTTCGATCCGCTCGAGGGGCCCGCGCATGACATCAACGAGGCCGCCGACAGCGCGATCAGGCGGTTCCGGTTCATCGATGCGTCCCGGCAGGTCGCCGGCGGCGCGAGTTACGGCGGCCATCTCACCAACTGGCTGGCCGTGACCACGACACGCTACCGCGCGCTGGTCAGCCACGCCGGCGAATGGGATCTCGAGACGCAGTGGGCGACGAGCGACTACAACTACGATCGGGAGCGCAACGTGGGCGGCCCGCCGTGGGAAGACCACGCCCTGTGGAGAACCCAGAGTCCGATGCGGCGGGCCGCGAAGCTGCACACGCCGGTACTCGTCTCCGTGGGCGAGCGCGACTTCCGGGTACCGATGAACAACGCGCTGGAGTTCTGGACCGCGCTGCAGCGCCAACAGATTCCCTCGCGGCTCATCATCTGGCCGGAGGAGAACCACTGGATTCTGAAGGGCGAGGACAGCCGCTTCTTCTATAAGGAGGTGGCAGCGTGGTTCGCCCGGTGGTTGGGGGCTCCGGCGCCGACCGGACAGTGAGGCTCGGCCTGAGCGAGCCGATCTCCCGCCGCGACTTCCTCAACGGCGCCCTGCTCGCCGGCGCCGGACTGCTCCTCCCAGGTCAAGCGCCGGCGATCTCCCCCGCTGACGCCTTCAACGGCTACGGCGGCATCGGCGACTACCGGCACGCGAACGGCAATACCTGGGATGTCCTGAGCGCCGGACACGCGCTGCGCGACGGCACGCTCGACGCGCGGATCGCGGACGCCATGGACACCGGCGAGATGTACGACCTCGTCGCCGTCGGCGGCGGAATCAGCGGACTCGCCGCCGCGATCTTCTTCCAGAAATACAAGGGCGGACGCTGCCTCGTCATCGACAACCACGCCGTCTTCGGCGGCGAAGCGAAGCGCAACGAGTTCCTGGTCGACGGACAGCGGCTCACCGCGCATCAGGGTTCAGCGATCTTCCTGGTACCGGGGAAAGGCGGTTACACCGATCGGTTTTACGAGATGATCGGAATGGATCGCTCAGCGTTCGCCTACCAGACGTGGCGCGGAGCATCGCCCGAGATACCGCTCGCGCACTCACCGTACGAGACGCCGCGGAATTACGGCTTCTACTTCGGACCGAAGTTCGGCCACGGGTCCGGCACGTGGGTGATGGACCCGTGGGGACGGCAGCTGGAAGGCGCGCCCATCAGTGATACCACGCGGGCGGAGCTGCTGCGTTGGGGAACGAACCGCGTCGCAGCACCAGGGCCACGGACCGAAGGCGACGCCAGCTCGCGCCAGCTCGACACCATCACGCTCGAAGATCACCTGATGGCGCGATACACCATCAGCCGCGAGACCGTGCGCACGTTTCTGTCGCCCGTCGAAGGTGGCGGATACGGTCTCGGTCCTGACGTGCTGTCGGCGTACTGCAACTACGCGATCGAGAACCAGTTTCCCGAGGACGGCGATGACGCGCTCGGCGACCAGATGTTTCCCGACGGCAACGGCGGATTCGCGCGACTGATGGTGAAGACGCTCATTCCGGATGCCTTCGCAGGTCCGCGCACCGTCGACGCGGTGTGGCAGAATCGGGTGAACTTTCGCGCGCTCGATCGCGCCGGCCAAGCGACCCGGATTCGATTGAATTCCACCGTCGTTCGCATCGAGCACGCCGGTGATCCTGGGAGCGCGCCACACGTTGTCGTCACGTACGCTGGGCGCAATCGACTCTACACAGTCAAAGCGCGGGCGGTCGTCGTCGCGGGCGGCAGCTGGACGGCGAAGCACATCGTGCACGACCTACCCACCAGCCATCGCGACGCGTACGCGCAGTTCTATCGATCGCCGTGCCTCATGGCGAACATCGCCGTTCGCAACTGGCGCTTCCTGTACAAGATGGGATTGTCCGGCTGCCGCTGGTTCGGGGGACTCGGCGACTATCTCTCGGTGCGGAAAATGGCGCTCGTCGGCAACGAGCCCCGCACCATCGGTCCTGACTCACCGACGGTGCTGACTATCAAGGTCCTCTTCGCCCAGCCCGGCTTGTCCATCGCCGAGCAGGGGAGCCGGGGACGCGCGCGGCTGCTCGGCACGTCGTTCGCGCAGTACGAGCACGCATTCCGCGAGCAGCTCGCCGACATGTTCTCGCCCGGCGGATTCGATCCGCGCCGGGACATCGCCGGCATCATTCTCAATCGCTGGGGTCACGCGTACGTGAATCCGCAGCCGGGGTTCTTCTTCGGCATCAATGGCCAGCCGGCGCCGAGGGACATCCTGAGGAATCGTCCGCACGGGCGGATCGCGTTTGCGAATACCGATCTCGCCGGGGCCAGCGATCATCGAAACTCGATACGTGAAGCGGATCGCGCGGTGCAGCAGCTGCTCGGCGCCTGAGCCTTCAGCCGGTCACTGGTTCTCGTACAGCTTGGACGTGTCGGCTTTAGCGAGCTCGACGAGAAAGTCCGCGACTTTTGCGGTCACCGCCTCGACGTAGCGCTTGCCCTTTTCCGGGGTGGCAGCCGCGGGATTTCCGGAGCCGGTGTCGTCCGTGACCTGTCTCCATTGGCGGGGGGCCCACGCCCAACCCTCACGGAATGCCGAGATCCTGAATTTCCGAGTGGCCCCCGAGCCGGCCTCTGACAGCGGAAGCACCAGATCGGGTGCGATGTGCTGCATCACGCTCGTCTCGAGCTCAGCGGCATGGTCGCCAAGGTCGGTAAAGAAGCCTTTCGGATCGACGACCTTGAACCAGTTAACCGTGCAGAGGAACACCGACACCTGGGGTTGGAGCTCGCGGATCATTTGGCGGAAATCATTGGCGCCGTGTCCGTTGAAGATCACGAGCTTCGGAATTCCCTGCGCCGCCAGTGACAGCGCGACGTCGCGGAGCACCAGCAATTGCGTACTGGGGTTCATGTTCACGCACAGCGGAATGTCGAGCTGGCCGGTATTCACGCCAAACGGCACGACCGGCAGCACGACCACCTTTGCGCCGCTGGTCCACGCCCGCTCGGCCGCGCGGGCGGCGAGCTCTTCGGCCTGCATGTTGTCGGTGGCGTACGGGAGGTGGAGGTTGTGCGCTTCGGTCGCCCCCCACGGCAGGACGGCCACGTCGTAGCGCGTGGCGCGGACGGTCTTCCAGGTCAGCTCACTCAGGATGTACGGACGGTTGGGCATGGCACCGATAGTAGCACCGGCCTCGGATGCCGCAACAACGCCCCCTTGATGCAGCAAAAACGCCCTAAATGCCTTCAGGTTGAAACGTCGGTGCCAGCATTGCTCGACGCGCGAACAGGGCGCATGGCGTGCCGATCAAGAGTGCATGCACCGCGATGCTCAGCAACACCCACAGCAGATTTCTCGAGCCCGGATTGGCCGCCGAGAGCGGGACGACGATGTAGTTCATGATGCCGTAGAGCAGCACGCCGTACAGTGGACCGTACCGCCACGGTCGTTGCCACAGCTCCGGCCACCGTCGCGCGAACAGGTAATACGTCACCGCCATCGACGTCGCGATGATGAAGTAGTGCAGCGCGAGGCCGAGCAGCGCCGTGGGCCAGCCGCCGGTGAAGCTGGCGTCGCCGAGCAGCCCTGAAGCGACCGACTGGAAAACCCGCCTCGGCGACACACCACGCTTCAAGGCCCAGAACGTACAGGCATAGGTGATGTCGAACGTGCCGGCGACGAGGCCGCCAGTCAGCACCCAGATCCAGGGTTTTTTCATGGGCTCCATGGTAGTACGCAGTGCGCTCGGCTGCTCGCGGCCGCGAGCTCCAATCCCCGCATCACGTCGAGCGACCATTCCGGCGTGACGGCCAGCTCTGCCGTTCCCAGCATCGCGTCTCGAGCGTTTTCATAATACCGCACGAAACTCGACCGCAGCGTGGGCACCGTTCGCGTTGCGTCAGACGTAATGAGCTGGCCGTGCAGCTCGGGTGGGTCCGTATCCCAATCCGGCTCGTCCGGAGTCCGGCCCTCCTTGAGAGCCGCCTCTTGCGGATCCATGCCGGATTTCACGAACGAGCCTTTGGTGCCGTTCACGATCCACGTTGGTCCGACCGCTGGCCGCAGCATCGACGCCCGCAAGACGGCTCGGGTGCGCCGATAGTAGAGGGTGACATCGAACGCATCATCGATCCTGCCCCCATCGCGCTCGATCCGAATGTCGGCCCCGATCGCCTCGGGCATCCCAAACAGCAGCAGCGCTTGATCGACGAGGTGGGGTCCGATATCGAACCACACGCCCGACCCGGGCAACGGTTCCTCGCGCCACGCGTTCGGCTTCTGCTCGGGACGGAATCGGTCGAAATGCGATTCGAACAGCACTATGTGGCCCAGCACGCCTTCCGACACCACCTGCTGCACCGTCGCGAAATCACCAGTGTAGCGGCGATCCTGGTACACCGTGACGATGCGCCGCTGTTGTTTGGCGAGCCGGACCAGGTCCTCCGCTTCGGCGCGCGTCGTGGTGAATGGCTTGTCGACCACGACGTGCCGGCCCGCGAGCAGCGCCTGCTTCGCGATCGGATGGTGGGATGTGTTGGGAGTGGCGACGACGACGAGATCGATCTGCCGTTTCAGGAGCTCGTCAACACTGTGGATGAATTCCACATCGGGATAGCGCGGATCGGGTGCCCCCCCCCCGTGGCGCTGGACAATGGTCGTGAGTCGCAGGCCGTCCACGGCCCGGATGACCGGCGCGTGGAAGACCTTGCCCGCGAAGCCGAACCCGACGAGGCCGACGTTGAGCATGCGACAGATTGTACAGCGAAAATCCGGCGCCCGTCAGCGACTGAGCCAGTAACTCACCTTGAGCAGCAGCACGTTGGTGGGCCGGTCGCGGAACAACTCCCGCGTGAAATCCCGCTGCAGATCGAATGCCGGATCATACGGCACGTACCCCGAACGGCTCTGTGTCCACACGACGAAGAGCGTGGAGCCCGGCCGGTATTCCCAGCGGAGCACCCCGTTTACTTTGACGGCGCGGGTGCGGAAGTCGGGGTCCGTGAACCGTAGGGTGTCGCCCGGCGCCGCACCGTCGGGCTGGACGACGTACGTGTTGCCCGTGCGGCTGATGGTCGAGCCGTTGTCGCGTCCATAAGTGTTGAACGCGAACGTCTTGCGCGCCCGCAATTCCTTGAAGTCCGTGTAGTCGCCGGCGAACGCGAATGGTTGCGCGTAGAGCTGGAAGCTCAGCGTCGGAGAGAACGTCGCGTTGGCCCGCAGCGTCACGTACGCCTGGCGCTGCGACAGGGCCGCGAACACGTAGCGCGTACCGAGCGTCGCGGTGGCGGTGGAGCCCGTATCCTTGGTGACGAACTGTGCCGCCGCCCGGCCCGCGAGATAGCCGGCCGTGGCGTTGAGCGACAGCGCGGCGCTGGGCCGCAGCGTGAGCTGAGGGATGAGGTTCACGGTCCAGCCGCCCGCCTCGTCGCCCTGCACCGACACGAACGCGTAGGCGCCGAGCACACGCCGCGTGTCGGTGGTGAGGTCCGCGCTCGTGAACCAGCCCGCCGGCTTCAGCGCGAGCGGCCCGCCGCGCGTGAGCCGGTCATCAACCACCCGGGGCGAATAGGAGGCGGACCAATCGGCAAACCAGAAGTTCCGGAACTGCGCGTAGCCGAACGCCGAGATCTTGCGGTCGATCGGATCGCCGTCGTAGTTCCAGCTCGGCGAGACCTGGAGATAGGCGTTCGCCTGGCGCAACGTTCTGCCTGATTTGGTCCACTTGTAGCCCAGCACGGCGGCTGCCGAAATGCGGTCCACGCGATTCTGGAATCCGAGGTCGTTCACTTCGAACCCGGGGGAGGCGGTGCGCCCGCCGACACCCCAGCGCCAGTTCCCCGCCACCTTATTCAGGTACAGGTCGGCGCTGACGCCGGCGAGCGACGTACGCGTGGGATCGTTTTTGAAGCGCTGCGCGTCGGGCCGCTGGTAATATCGATTGGGCGAGCGCTGCACTCGCTGTAGCGCGGCGGGCTCTCCCTGAAGGTAGGAGCCGCCGACGCTACCGGCAACCGTGTAATGCTTGTCGCCCCAGCGCTGGAAGAAGTCGAGGCCGCCGGCGAACGCGTCGCGCGGCAGCATGTCGAGCGCAGCGGTCGTGGGCCGCCGATCCATCGCCGTCGCCAGCAGCCCGATGCTCGTATTGCCGCCGTTCAGGTCCCGCTTGACTCGCCCCGCGAAATAGTTGGTGGCCGGCTCGACCTCATCGCGGTAGCGCGTCCCCGTCATGGTATCGAGCACGGTGGCACGCTCGCGGGCGGTGAGCGCGTCGAGCACGCCGACCGACCAGCCGCCGGCCGAGCGACCGGTGAGCTTCGCGGCACCGAGGATAGTGGTGCTCTGCGGAACGTCCTTGAAGGCGCCGCTCGACGAGGGCTCGCCCTGCGGGGGCCGCCCAATCCGGCGCGAGTAGAGGTACAGTGGCGGGTCACTGAAGCGGATCACCCCGCCGCCGTTCCCGCCGAAATCGAAGATCTGGGTGCCCTCGATGAAAAACGGCCGATGCTCGTCGAGGAACTGCTCAAAGGCCGTGAGGTTCACGAACGTCTCGTCGACTTCCACCTGGCCGAAGTCGGGGTTCACCGTCGCGTCGAGCGTCTGACTGGAGCTCACCCCATACTTCACGTCCGCGCCAACATTGTGCGCGTACGCGTTCGGAGCCTTGAACGGATTGCGTGTACCCGTCGGCTCGCTGTAGGTCCCGCTCCCGACGGCGTAGGGCAGGATCTGGAGGTGCCGACGAGTCTCGAGACCCGAGAGCCCGACCAACTGGGCAAAGCGGGAAGCCATGCCGCTCTCGGTCCGGGCGACGAAGGGATACAGGGCCAGCTCGTTCTTGCGCTCGATCCAGCGGACGAAGCGCACGCCCCATACCTGAGTCTCGGCCGGGGCGAAGCGCAACTGGGTGAACGGAATGCGGATTTCGGCCGTCCAGCCGAGCGAGTCCACCGCGGTGGCGGCTTCCCATACGGGATCCCACGACTTGTCGGAAAAGCTGCCGTCGCCCCCGTAGAGCACGTCGGTGTGGACGCCCGCGGCGTTCACGGTGAACTCGAACGCCGTGCGGTAGTCGTGATAACTGTCGAGCAATACGCGGAACTCGTCGCTGTGCGACGACGCGTCGCGCCGCGCGAGCCGCCGCACGATCTTGGCGGGCTCGGCGTCGAACAGCCGGGCGCCGACGTACAGGGCGTCCGCGTCGTACACGATCCGCACTTCCGTGGATTCGGACACGGGGCGCCCCTCGTCGGGGACGCTCTGCAGCAGGTCGCGGACCGGCGTCGCCTGGGTCCAGGCGGCATCGTCGAGGCGGCCGTCGAGCTGGGGGGGGGGCGCGCGATCTACGCGCACCGCGGTGACGGTCGGCGTCTGGAAGGCCACGACGGCGAGCAGGGCGATCATGAGGCCGCCACCAGCTCTGCGCCGTGGCGAGCCCGCTCCGCGGCGGCGAAAATGTGCCGCGCCAGCCGTGCGGGGGCGTCCGGGACGCCCTTGTAGCCGGGAACGCTGGCGACGTCCACCACGTACGCCCGCCCCCCACTCTCGATGATGTCGACGCCGTACAATTCGACGCCGAAGGCTTGCCCGCAGCGCCGCGCGATGTCCGCGAGCTCGGCGCCGACATGGAAGGGTTCGCCGAACTTGTCGGCGTCGGTCCGCCGCGGAAAGATCTTCTTGACGCCGAACAGTTCGGTGCCGATGGCGTAGATCTTTCGGTCGCGCCCCCCGGGCGGATGGTAACGCTGCGCGAATACCGGCTCCCGCCGGTTGACCGGCACGGCGGCCAGCTCGACGGCGGTGCGGACGACGTGCACGTGATGTCCCCCGGCGCCCAGGTAGGGTTTGACGATCAGCGGACCTTCCTCCAGATGGGGCAGCAAGTCCTCGGCGTCGGACGCGACATAGGTGGCCGGCATGGGGATCCCGGCCGCCTCGAGGACGCGGCTGGCAACGATCTTGTCGTGCAGTGCCGCGGAGGCGGGGTAGGGATTCAGAATGGCGGCGCCCAGTTCGTGCAACGCCCCGGCGAGGCTGAGTGCAAATCCGCTGAGCTTCCGCAGGAGATAGAGATCGTGGTCCACACGGAGCGTCGCGAGATCGAGAGCCCCGCGCGGCGGATGGACGAGGTCCACGACGGCGCCCGCCTCCGCAAGCGCCTGGGCGACGAGCGGCCAGTAACTGCGGCTCCGCGAGGAGTAGTGCGGCATCAGCAAGCCGATGCGGACCGTCATTGCAGCGCCTCCTGCAACAGGCCCGCCAGCACGCGCTTCGCGTCGAAGTACTGGGCCGCGATCTCGCGCGCCGCCCGGCAATGGCGCTCGTAGGCCGTGTTGACGGCATCGAGCGCGGCGGCTGCCTCGTCGAGCGTCGTGAACCGGAACATCCCCTCGCCGTGCGGCAGGTAGGCGCTGGGCCCCGTGTGCTGGACGACCGCGGGCTTGCCGCTCGCGAGGTAGCAAACCGTGCGGTCACTGACCCACGCGTTTTGCAGCCTGACGAAGAACGGTTTCGCGCAGCTCCACTCGCCGCGCGAGCGCTGGATGTACGCCTGATACTGGTGCGGAGTGCTGGCGACCTCGCGCGCATGACGCACGCGCCAGCGCCGCTGCTCGAGCTGGTGGCGGTCCTCACCGTCGCCTTCGGCAAGATGCAGGGCCAGCTCGAGTGGCTGTGCCGTAAGGCCCGGCAAGTCGGCGAACTCCAGGAAGGCGACGCGTTTGTTATTGTCGACGCAGATTTCGCGCCCGTTCTCGCGCAGTTTCACCCATTTCCCCGACCACCACCCCGCCACCGTCGTGAACGACTCGCAGCGCGGGTCGTGCACGTAGGGCCACAGCTCCAGACAGACGGGAGGGCGAATGTGCCGCCACGCGAGGCCGCAATCGGGAAAGAGCGCAGCGGCTGTCCCCACCGTCTCCCCGATCGTGAAGTACGTATCGTGCGGGGGCACGCGGATCTGGCCCATGCTCATCCAGATCTGGGTGAGGCCTGGATCGATGTCGACGAGCGCCGTGCGGCGCACGCCGCCCAGAATGCGCGGGTCGATCCCGTAATGGAAGTTGAGCAAGAGATCGGCCTGGCGCAGCACGTCCCAGGCGGAGGTGCCGGATCCGTTGAGCCACTCGATCGGGGCGTCGTCGCCGGCGTTCCGCGTGCCGTCGCCGCGCGTGTACAGGAGCGCACGCTCGCCCATGCCGAAGGACTCCAGCCGCTCGCGGAACGTCGCGAGCGCGCCCGAGTCGCGATGCTTGCCGCGTTGGACCTGCTCCAGCCAATACACGTCGCAGCCGAGGCGCCGCAGGCCTTGCACGTACTGCATGTACACCCAGAAATGGCCGGCTCCGTCGGGAAAACTCACGACGTCGAATGGCGATACCACCACGGTCGTCATGGCTCGGGCAGGACGAGCTCCAAGGCGTCGAACCAGCGCTCGACCTCGGCGAGCTGGTCGAAGCCCCAAGCCGCCCGCTCCTCCAGCAACGCGACCGCCGGCCAGATGATTCGATTCGCGTAGCGCGCGTACTCGGCGGTCTCGAACATCGCGTTCAGATCCCGCGGGGACGGCAGCCGCCAGCCCGCGCGCTGCAGCGCGCGCGCGTACATCTCCAGAATCCACGGGCGCGCGGGCTTGGGAAACCGGTACAGGAACGTGGACAGGTCGTACGTCACCGGGCCCACTGCCGCGTGATCCCAATCGATCAGGCGCGCCACGCTCGTGCCGCGCGCCGGCGCGGGCGTCACGAGCGCGTTCGTGGTCCAGAGATCGCCGTGGAGCAGCGTGTCCGGCCCGCCCAGCTCCTCGAGCAGCGCCCGGCGCGCCGCCACTTCGCCGCGGAGCCGGTAGAGCCGGTCGAGCAACCGCCCACGCAGCTCGCCCTCCTCGGGCGTCGGCTCGACGCGCGGTGGTGCCAGGGCTTCGAGCACGGCAATGGCGTCGCACACGTTCGCCGCAAAAAACCCCGCGCCCAGGCTGCCGCAGAAGTGCCGGCATTGGGGCACCACGGCGTGGCCGACCGCGCGCGTATGCAGTGCCGCAATCAACTCCGTCACCGCCTGGACGGCGCTGGGATCCGGATTCCGCGGATCGAGCGGGTCCCCCGCCAGGTCGTCATACACGTGCCAGACCCAGGCACCGCCGCGCTCGACGGCCGTCGCGAGGAGCCGTGGGGCGCGATCGCCCAGGTCCAGCGCGGGCAGCCACCGCCGCAACACCAGCTCGTTGCGGCGCGCCAGCCACGGATCATAGCGTTTGACGACGATCGAGCGCGCATCGCCGTCTTCCCCCGCCCGCAGCCGGTAGACGCGTGACTTCAGACGATCGAGCTCGATCGGCCGCCCGTCGACACCCGCCCCGTCGAGGACCTCCGCCAGGGCATCGCACAACTCCGCCCAGCCCGGTTCGGCGGTTCCGGGCACGACATGGCGAAGCGTGGCGGCGGCGTGGCTCATGCCGGCCCCCCGCCCCCCAGCGCGTGTGCGGCCGCGTCGAGTCGCTCGTAAAACACGCGCAGCCATGACAGGGGACGCACCAGGTAGTCGGCCGAGTCGTAGGCCAACTGCGGGCTGACCCAATGGATCGCGGCGAGCTCGAGGAAGATCCGCCCAACGGCAGCGAGCCGTCGCAGCGTCTCGAGGCCGACCTTCGGCCACGCGCAACGCACGACGGCTGCGTAGGCCGCGAGGTCGATCTTCGTCAAATCGACCGCTGGCACGCCCCACCCCGCCGTCTCCCAGTCAATCGGGAAAAGCTCAAGTCCCCGCTCGCCCTGCCGGACGTAGGCGTTCTTCGCCCGGAAATCACCGTGCGTGAGGGTGGCCGGTACGCCCGTGCAGGCGCGCTCGACCTCGCTCCAGGAGCGATCGAGCCGGTCGAGCGCGCCCAGCAGACGGGCGAGCCGGGTCACGTCCGCCGCGCCCAGGGCGGGGTTAGCCAAGCGGGCACTGATCGTCTCGTGCCCCGCCTGCAGGTGCTCCCGGTACCGCGCGGGCCCGGCGTCTGGCAGCACCTGCGCGGCCCGGATCCCCGCCGCACCCACGTGCAACCGGGCGATCCATTGTCCGGCGAGCGCCAGATGTTCGGGGTCGGTCTTCGACGAGCGCTCGCGTCCCACGTCCTCGAAGAACAGCCACACGAATTCGTCGCCGGCCTCGTGCCAGCCGTGGTAGCGGGGCGTCGTGACGGGCACGTGCGGCAGCACCCGCTCGTGGATTGTCCGCTCGACGGCGGCACGGGCGGCCGTGCACCGCTGCGCGACGACGGCCTCGCCGACTGGTCCGGCCCCCGTGAGCCGATACGTCGCGGACTCGCTCCCGCCCCGCAGCACCTCGATCACGTCGGGGTTGACCGTCTCGCCGCGCAGCGCGCTCCAGGCCTGGGCCGCCGGGTGCCACGCCAGGTTCCCCCAAAAGAGCGCCCGCCGCAGCGGGCCCTTTACGACATCGGGCATATCGCAGCCGTGGCGTCGCTGAGGAGCTGACCGCGCTCGAGCTGGAGGCGCACATCGCAGGCGGCGAGCGCGCGCTCGCGATGGGTAATCAAGAAGGCCGTGCGTCCCTCCATCAGGCGATCCATCGCGTCGAGGATGGTGGCTTCGGTTTTCGCGTCGACCGCGCTGGTGGGCTCGTCGAGGATGAGGAGTGGCGCGTCCTTGAGGAAGGCGCGCGCGAGGGCCACGCGCTGCCGCTCGCCGCCCGAGAGCTGCAGGCCGCGCTCGCCGACGGGCGTGTCGTAGCCCCGTGGCAGCCGGACGATGAAGTCGTGCGCCCCGGCCGCCGCGGCCGCTGCCGCGATCTGGGCCGCGCTCGCACGCGGCCGCCCGTACGCGATGTTCTCCCCGATGGTCGTCGAGAACAGCAGAGGCTCCTGCAGCACGATGGCGAACTGATTGCGCAGGTCGGCGACGCGGTAGTCGCGAAGATCGATCCCGTCGAGCAGGATCGCGCCCGCCGTCGGGTCGTAGAACCGGGTCAGGAGATTCACGAGCGTCGACTTCCCCGCTCCCGTCGCTCCCGCCACCGCGACGCACGCGCCCGCCGGAAGATCGAACGACACGTCGCGCAGCACTGCTCCTCCCCGTTCGCCGTCGTAAGCGAAGGACACCTCGCGAAACGTGACCGCGCCCCTCGCCCGCGTCAGGGGCCGGGCGGCGGCGCGCTCGGGCACGTCGCACGGCTCGTCCAGCAGAGCGAACACGCGCTCGGCGCTCGCTAAATACGACTGGATCCCCGCGGCCTTCCGGCTGATCGTCTTGAGCGGATCGTACAGCTGTCCCAGGTACGCGAGCACCATCAGGAGCTGACCCAGGGTGAGCGTACCCGCTCGGACGTGCTGGACGCCGATGAACAGCACGGCGGCCGTGCCCGCCGCGGTCGTCAGACCGACCAGCACGCCGAAGCGGCCTTCCATCAGGGCGAGGCGGAGGCGGGCCACCATCCCCTCGCGTGAGCGTCCCACGAATCGCTCGGTCTCGCGCGGCTCCTGCCCGAACGCCTTCACCACACGCAGCGCGCCGAGTGTCTCGTGCGCGACCGCCAGCGCGGCGGCCTCCAGCTTCTTCACGTGGCGTGACTGGCGCCGCATGCGCCAGCGATAGGCACGCGACAACACCAGCAGCACGGGGCACACTCCGAGCGCGACGAGCGCGAGCGGCCAGTCGAGCCGCGCCGTGACGACGATCATCGTCGTCAACGTCAAGGCGGCCGTGATGAACGGGATGGCCCCGTCGACCAGAATGTTCTGAATTGCCGGCGCGTCATACTGGATGCGGTACAGCGAATCAGGCGTCCCGCGCGAATCGTGATAGAGCAGTGACAGCCGCTGCACGTGATCGACGATCCGCGAGCGGATATCCAGCGCCAACCGCTCCCCGACCCAGGTACGGAGCAGCGTGCCCCCGAGCTGCTGCGCCTGATTGAGTGCCCCAACGAGCACGAGCACGCCGAGCGCGACGACCAGCACCGCTGCCGGCGTGGCGAGGGCCCCCGCGGGCAGAGCGGCGCGAAGCAGGGGCGGCACCGGTCGCGCGCCGATGACGCTGTCCACCACGATGCGCAGCGGCACGGGCGTGAGGAGCGCAATGGGACTCGCCAGGAGCCCCAGCCCGAAGAGCAGGGCGAACTGCAACCGGTACGGGCGCGCCTGCTCGAGCACCCGCCGATAGAGAGCGACGTCACCCACCCGGCTGCTCCTCCGCCTCACGCAGCCGGCGCAGGGCGCTCAGCACCGACGCCATGGCGACGACGCTCTCCTCGAGAGCCGTCAGCACCGGGAGGGTCGCGGCGAAGCCGAGCACGGCGGCTACACCCCACGCGCGGTCCCGCAGCGCGGCGAGCGCCACCGCCGCGAGGCCCGCGCAGAGCAGCGGACCGCGCGCCGGGATGACGGGCCACGCCTTGATCCGCACCAGCTGGCAGCCCCCGCCGTGCTCCTCCACGGCCATGAGGACGCGCGCGGCGCCAAGGAATCCCCCCCGGACCTCCAGATCCCAGCGATCGTGCGGACCGCCCCGCAACACGCACGCGCCGACGGAGCGGAGTGCGCCCTCGATCGCCTGGAGCCGTGTGTGGGGCGCCGCCCACCGTTGGCTCCAGAGCCGCGTCGTGATCGGCCAGACCGGCGCCAGCCCCCTGGCTCCGCGGCTCCGCCACGGCGTGAGCCCCTCCTTGAGCCGTCCCCGCAGCCGCGCTACGGGCTGGAGCAGGTGCAGAGCGCCGGTGAGCAGGCGCCGCGCGACCCGGGACCACCGGGGCATCGCGCCAGCGAACGACGCACGGGCAGCGCTCAAGCCGGCCTGCATCAGCGGCACGAACATGGCAATGCCGAGCAGCGGCACGGCGATTCGCAGGGGTGCCCAGGCGAGACCCAACGCCGCGACACCCGCGAGGATCGCGGTCGCCAAATGCCAGTCGGGCATCTGAGGAAGCGACCCGAGTACTGTGGCCGCGGGCTCGTAGAGCGATTGATAGGGCGCCACGCCCCAGATGCCGTGGTAGACGCGCGCGCGGCGCCACGGGGGCGCCTCCGGCCGCCCCGGCCCGTAGAGGCGACCTGCCCACCGCACATAGCCGGGCCCGTTGTATTTCTCCGGCCATTTCCGCTCGAGCATCGCTTCCGCACGGCCGTAGCCGAGCTGTTGCCGCCAGTAGGCGCGGATGGAGTTGCGGCGGTGGTGCCATACCATGGCCGTGGGGTGAAAACCGATCGTCCAGCCGCGCTCCTGCAAGCGCCAACAGACGTCCACGTCGTCACCCGCTACCCGAAACTGTAGATCGAAACCGCCGATCGCCGCGAGGCATTCCCTGCGGAACGCCATGTTGCAACCGGGGATGTGCTCGGCCTCGCGATCGGTGAGGAGGACGTGCACGGGACCGCCCGGCGAACGGGCAACGCAGTCCGCGATCGCACCGTCGCCGGCGGGCGCGAGGTTGGGGCCGCCCACCGCCGCGTGCGACGTGCTGAGGAAAGTCGCAGCGAGATATGCGAGCCAGTGCGGATCGGGACGCGCGTCGTCGTCCAGATACGCCACGATCTCGCCCGTTGCGGCCGCCAGCCCCGTGTTCCGGGCGCTGGCGAGCCCGCGGTTCGGCGTGCGAATCAAGCGGCAGCGGTATTCCTCTGCGATGGCGGGAGTCGCGTCGGTAGACCCGTCGTCGACGACGATGACCTCGTAATCGGGATAGTCGAGGCGCGCCACGCCGTCGAGACAATCGCGTAGCGTGCGGGATCCGTTGTACGAACAGATCACCACCGACGCGCGCGGCCACGGCAGCGCGGGCGAGAACGGCACGTCGGTAAAGGCCTCGCTCACGGCCCGGAGGGCGGGTTTCGGCTGCCGGTCGCGACGGGTTAGACCGAAATCCCAATCGTGGACGTCCGCGCCGGAGCGGTGCCACTCGTCCGTCCAAGCGTACACGAACGCTCCCGCGCACCCTGCGGCGAATGCATTGCGCACCTGCCAATCGAGCGTGCGCGCCTGCATGTGCTCGCCATTGCGCTGGCTGTCGAGGCCGATCTCGCTCATGACCACCGGCCGCTCGCCTGCCAGGGTGTGGAGCCGCGCGAGATACGCCCGCAGACGCTCTTGCGACTCGAGGTACACGTTGAAGCACAGGAAGTCGAGGAAGTCGAGCCGCAAGTACTCCGTCGACGGATAGTTCACGTACGTAATGAGCGCGTCCGGCGCCTCTGCTTTCGCCGCGCGATAGAGCCGCGCCAGGAACCGCTCGACCCGACCGCGACCGAACCACCGAGCGACCGGCGCGGGAATCTCGTTTCCGATCGCATAGCACAAAACGGCTGGGTGGCCGGCGCAGGCGCGGACGCCGGCGCGCACAATTTCCGCGAGGTCGGGCGCGCCCTTCCGCGGGTCTGCGAGGAACCCGATGTAGCGCTCCACGGGCAATCCGACCATCACCCGCAGGCCGTGCCTCGTGGCGGCGTCGAGCAGCCACCGCGGCGGGACGGAATACACGCGCACCGCATTGAACCCGTGCGCCGCCATGCCCGCGAAGTCGCGCTCGACCACGTCCGGGTCCGGAACCTCGCTGCCGTCGGCGCGCGGGCGAAACGTCCCGTATGTCACGCCGCGGATATAGAGCTTCTGGTCTCCGACAAAGAGAAACTTTCCCCGCACGGTCGCCGGGCCTTCAAGCGGGCGAGTGGGGAGGGCGGAAGGTGGTGCGACGGGCGACGGGGTCGGACGCTCGGCGTCAACGGGCGACGCGGGCGGCGCGACGACGAGTGCCTCATCGCGGATGACATGTAGAGAGGAACCAGGATCGCGCTGCACGGGCGCACTCCGGGGCTCGACGTTTTATGAGCAGGGATGGACTGATTTCGCGGAAAGCGCTTTCGCAAAGCACGTGCCGCGCGACTCGTCCCCCGCTCCGTCGTGACCCCCGACACAGCTGTAGCCGGTGCGCAACCGTTTGTCGGAACCGAAACTACAGGCGGCCCGGCGGCGGCGTCGCGTCAAACCGAGGCTGTCGCCTGAGCGCTGCAGCGGTGTTGCAACACATTTCTACTCGCGTTACCTAACGCCTCGTTGAAGCATCTCGCTTTTCGGGCCGACGCGGGACGCTGTTCAGTCGCTCGTCATGATGAACAGTGGCGCCCCGTCGAACTGATAGATCGGCCGGAGTCGTTGCGTGTTGTAATACTTCGACACGTCTACGACTTTCTTCTCGGACGTCACGCTCGAGAGGGGAACGGTGTCGTAGAACCCCTTGTGAATGCTCACGAGCCGGCCGTACTGCTTTTTCACCACGAGATCGAGCGCCAGGTTGCCGAACGCCATCGGCACGATCGAGTCGAGCGCGTCCGGATCGCCCGAGCGCACGAGATAGCCGAGCCGCTGGTTCACGACGTCGACGCGCCGCCCGTTGTTGTATTTCACCGAGCACTCTTTGAGTGCCGTACCGATCTGGTCGCCGATGCCGCCCAGCTTGCGGTGCCCGAACATGTCGGTCTCTTCGCCCTCGAAGCTCATTCCCTCGTGCGAGGTGAGCCGCGCGCCTTCCGAGATGAGGACAACCGAATAGCGGCTCGAGTTCTTGTTGCGGTCCTGCACAAGCAGCTCGGCCAAGTGCTCCACTTCCACGGGATACTCCGGGATCACGCAGCGGTCCGCGGCCCCCGCCATCGTCGGCAGCAGTGCCGTGAATCCGGCATAGCGGCCGAACACTTCGATCACCAGGAATCGCTCGTGTGAGCCCGCGGAGGTGCGCAGGCGATGCGTCAGCTCGATGGTACGGGTCACACAGGTGCTGAAGCCGATGCAGTAGTCGGTGCCGTAGACGTCGTTGTCCATCGTCTTCGGGATCGCAACGACTCTGAGCCCCTCGTCGTGCAGGCGCTTGGCGTAGCTGAGGGTGTCATCGCCGCCGATCGGGATCAGGACATCGACGCCCAGGTGCTCGAGGTTCTTGATCACGTCTTTGGTGATGTCGTTGGTCGTTTCCGTGTAGCCGCTGAGATGCGCGGGCACGCGCTCTTTGGGGAGATGACTCGGCCGCACGCGCGACGTGTGCAGGAAGGTGCCGCCGGTGCGGCCGGCACGATTCACGATCGCTTCGGTGAGCGGCAGGATCTGTTCGGAGTTATCGGCGTTCTTCTCTCGCGAGTAGTCCACGAGGCCACCCCAGCCGTGGCGAATGCCGACGACTTTGTAACCGTCGCGCAGGGCGCGAATCGTGATGGCGCGGATGGCGGGATTGAGGCCGGGAACGTCGCCGCCGCCGGTCAGGATGCCGATCGTGCCTTTATTCATGGCGCGGAACATAGAGCCTGCTTGCTGGCGAATCAGCTTCGGGATATCTTCGGGATTATGCGTCGCATTCTGCTCGCCGATGCGGACGCTTTCTATGTCGCCGTCGCGCGCGCCGTCGATCCCGACGGCGCCGGCAAGGCGCCCCTCCTCATCGTCGGCGGCTCGCGCGACAGTCGCGGCGTTGTCTGCTCCGCATCCTATGAGACGCGGAAGTTCGGCGTGCGCTCGGCGATGCCGATCGCCCGCGCGCTGCGGCTCTGCCCCGACGCGACGTGCGTCCCCGTCCCGTTCAAGGCGTGCGTGCAAAAGAGCGCCGACATCCGGCAGTTACTCCAACGGTACGCGCCGATCGTCGAAGGCGCGAGCATCGACGAGTGGTATCTCGACATGACGGGGACGGAAGGCGTCTACCATCACGAGCCGCTCGCGGCGACGGCCGAGTGCATCCGCACGGGGATTCGCGATGCGACAGGACTCACGCTCTCGATCGGTGGCGGCACGAACAAGCTGATCGCCAAGATGGCGGTCGATCGCGCCAAGCCCAGTCGCGGCGGCGATGGCGTACTCATCATCGAACCGGGCGCGGAAGCGGCGTTCCTGCGTTCCTGCACGCTCGCCGACATCCCGCTCGTCGGTCCCAAGTTCCAGGCACGCCTGGCGGCCCACGGCCTGATCACGATCGAAGACGTGTTGCGGCACGATGTCGCGACGCTCGGGAAATGGATGAGCCAGCGCGAGGCAAGCTGGCTGTGGAACCGCGCTCACGGCAGCGACGACGGCCCGGTCGCCCATCGCGTCATGAATCGGGGGATCAGTCGCGACGAGACCTTCGGAAAGGATCTGCGCGAAGACGAGGAGATCGAGCGCGAGCTGTTGCGGCTTGTGACGCGGGCCGCGTCGGATATGCGCGGCGATGGCCTGACCGCGCGGACCGTCGCCGTGCGCCTGCGTGATTGGGACTTCAAGACGCGGTCCGCCCAGCGGACGTTGCCCGAAGCGGTCGTGTCCGATCGCGTGATTCTCCGGGTTGCGCACGAGCTGCTCACGAGCTTGCGAATGGCGCGGCGCGTGCCCGCGCGGCTTGTGGGTGTACGGCTGTCGGGGTTGGCGCCGGCGAAATCTGCCGACCAGCTCTCGATCCTGTCCGACGAGACCGATCGTGATCGTGGGTTGGCGCGCGCGGTCGATCGAGTGCGTGAGAAGTTCGGACAAAAAAGCCTGATGCCGGGCGGGTTGAACCCGAAGCCTTAGCCCCCGGCCCTCAGCAGTCGCGCGAAATCCTGGAGCTCCGCCAGGCCGAGGTCGGACACCACCCAGTACGTATAGTCGGCGGTCGTCCAATGGAGCAGGTGATAGCCCTGACGCGTGCGCACTGCGAAACCGTCCGTTCGTGAAGTCGCGGGCCACAGCATGACGTTGATAATGTGCTGTCGGCGGCCGTAGACGAGCGCCGCCACAGACCGACCTCCCATGTAGTCCAGACGTCCGCCGATCAGGGGATATCCCTGCCCCGCGAAGTCCGATACCGGCGGGGAGTAGTCGAGTTTGCCATTGAACCACGGCTTCACCGTGTGCTGGTCCGACGACAGCACGTCGGTCAAGTGACCGGGCATGAGCGAGCGCACGTGGCTGGCCAGCACCTGATCCGCGAGCGCCGTTTCTCCAGCACTGCGCAGGCCCAGCCACCAGCCGCCCGCCGTGACGGCGGCGAGGGATGCCGCCAGGGCCAGCCACCGCGCCGCGCGCGGCGGCCCGAACCGACGACCCGTTCCCGCCCCCGCTTCGCGCACCGCCGCACGCACGCGACGGCGCAGGTCGTCGGGCGCCCGGAGTGGTGGCATCTCCCGGCGAATCGCGGCGCTGAGCCGGCGCTCAAACTGGGAGTCGGTCACGGCACCGGCTCCGTTCCGGCGCGGACGAGCGCGCGCCGCAAGCGCTGCCGCGCCCGGGACAGCCGGGACATGACCGTCCCAACCGGCGCGCTCGTGATGTCGCTGATCTCCTGATAGGACAAATCCTGGATCTCGCGCAGCACGATCACCTCCCGAAATTCCGCGGGCAACTGCGCGACTGCTTCGCGCAATCGGTCGCGTGTTTCTTTGCGATCGAACTCCAGCGCCGGGTCCTCATCCGCGACGCCGTGGCTATGCTGCTCCTCGTCGAAGACTGCGCCGGCATCGGCGCCGCGCCGCTGCAACCAGGAGTGTGCCGCGTTGCGCACAATCGCGAGGAGCCACGCCCGTCCCTCGCGCGCATCGGCGCCACGGAATCCGCCGAAATACTTCACCGCGCGCAGGGCGGCATCCTGCACGACATCCTGCGCGTCCTGCGTATCGCCGGTCAGATAGCGCGCCAGCGTGAACGCGGCGTCGAGATGCGGCAGCACCACCGCCTCGAACCGCTCGAGCTCGTTCGGCTCCAAATCGGCTCCTTCGTGTCTAGACATGGCGCGCGTCTGGAATATTCCCGGGAATAACAACGGCGCGAGACGTGTCATGGCTCCCGACGCTGGCACCTTTTTTCTCTCAGCATTGGAGGAGACCATGTATCGCATCGCAACACTGATTGGGCTGTTGTTCGCTCCCACGCCACCGACTCAGGTCGATGTGCGACTTTCGGAATGGAACGTCGCATTGTCACAAAAAACCGTGGCCCCGGGCGCGGTGACCTTCGTCGTAACGAATGCCGGCAACATCCCGCACGCGTTCGAGGTCGAAGGTCGAGGAATGGAACGCGAGACCGGCACGATCCAGCCGGGCACGAGCGTCACCTTGACGCTCACGCTCACGGCAGGGACCTATGAGGTGTATTGCCCGGTGGGCGGAGACTCCCACAAGAAGCTCGGCATGGAGACGGAGCTGCGCGTTGCAGCGCCGCGGAGCGTGGGATCGATGGACTATGACCACCCTGCCGCCGCTCGGGGGCCAACCGCCATGCGCGTGACGGGCGGTGGGCGCGTGATTCAGATTCTCCCCGGTCCGTTCCCCTTCCCCGACAGCGCCGCGCCTGTCCTGCAGCAATTCGGCGCTGAGCGGGAGGGCCTCGAGTCACAGGTACAGAACGGCCCCTACTCCAACAACGTCGCCGCGATTTCGGGGACGGTCACGTTCAGCGCCTGGGACAAGGGTGCGGTACAGGATTCAGTGGACGGCGTCGCGGAATTCGTGACGCAGGACGGCGCCCGTTGGAAGCTGCTGCTCGATCGCGTGCAGACGCGAGACGTGCCCCATCACCCACGCTTTGGCGGTGTGATCTTCGGCTTGTACTATCACGGTAACACGGCGGTGCACACCCCGCTCGTCCCGACGATCAACAGCACGGTGGCGCTGTGGGCGTTCGGGCATCTGTACAGGAACGACACGCTGATCAGCGACAACGTCGCGGTGCATGTGATGCTCTTGTCGCGCACGCGCCGCGATGGCGATTATGCATTGGCATGCTGGGACTGCTCGCGCAACAAGATCGAGGAGCTGCAGCTGCAGATCCTGCCGGGCGCGGGCGAGCCAGCCTTCGCGGCCCCCGGCGGCTTCCTATTCGTCAACTGGGAGAAATCGGGCGGTCGGCCCATCGCAGGCCAATGAAGACATTCCTGCTCCTCTACATCCTGACCGCGCTGGCACTGGCTCCCACGGCGGTGCCGGCGCAAGCGGGCGCTGATCACGATTCGATCGTGTACGTCCTTGCGCCCCCCCCCGCGAGCCGGCTCGAGGTGCGCACCGGGAAAGCCGGCCTGCTCGGCTTCGCCGGCCATGAGCACCTGATCCGCGCGCGCAGCTTTACGGGACGCGTCGTCTGGTATCCCGATCAGCCCGCGCTGTCACACGTGGCGATAACGATCGCAACAGAGAGTCTCGCGGTGCTGACGCCTCCGGACACCGCCGAGATCCGCAAGGTGACTGCCGCGATGCAAGATGACGTGCTGGATGTGGGCCACTACGCCGAAATCACATTCATCTCGCGCACCGTCGAGCGCAGCGGTGACACGCTCCACCTGCTCGGCGCGCTGACGATGAAAGGCAAGACGCAAGACGTCGCGCCGGTGGTGCGTATCAGCCTGGTGGGGGATACGCTGCGCGCGTCCACTGTTTTCAAGGTCAAGCAGACGGATTTCGGAATCCGCCCCTATCGCGGCGGACCCGGGGGCACCGTGCGCGTGGCGGATGCCGTGACATTCGACATCGACGCCGTCGCGCTGCGGCGCCCTCCCCCCTGAATCAATTCGAGCCGGCGGTCCTCGCCGTCGCGGGCGCAGGATTCGTGATGAAGCGCGCGACGTTTTGCTTCAGCTCCGCGAGCGCCGGTTCGTACAGATACATCATGTGTCCGGCGTCGTAGTATTTGAGCGTGATGTTGTCGCGCAAATCAGGCGACAGCCCCTCGAGGTGGCTCACGGTATACTCGGTCGCGAAGAACGGCGTTGCCAGATCGTAAAAGCCATTCTCGATCTCGATCCGCAGGTGCGGGTTGGTGACCAGCGCCTGCGTGAGCTCCGAGCCCACGTACGTCGTCGTCGCCCAGCCGCGCTGCCCTTCGCGAGCCCAGCTCCATTGCACACCGCCGCCCATCACGTAGCGGTCTTGTGTCTCGAACTTGAGCTCGCCGCGCAGGTACGCGTTGGCGGCGGCCGTGAACGCGCCGGTGACCGCTGCCGACTGCGGATCACCCGGAGCGTTCTCGGTCAGGAGATCGGGTAAAGGCCCTGAGAAGCGCGAATCGAGCCGACCCGTGACGAGGCCACGGTTGCGTTGCAGCTCCGCCATATACTGACGCAGCGGCACGCGCAGGTCGGCCTTGAGCAGGTAATCCTCCGACAACCCGGTGTAGGCGGCCACTTGCTTCGCGACTGCCGCCTTGCGATCTGCCGGGAGCGTCGCGCCCGCCGCGAGCGCGGCGGCATAGTCGCCCATCGCGTAGCGCCGCACCTCGGTCAGGAACGTGCCCATGTTCACGGGCGCGGCGATCACCTTGTGATATGCGGCCGTCGCGGCATAACTCGGCAGGTAGAGCACATACGAGAGATCGTGGCCCGGCGCGAACAGCAGCGTTTCGAAATCGAGCACCGACGAGATCAGCACGATCCCATTGAGTGACATGCCGTCGCGTTGCAGCCGGTCCCCCAGCACGGCCGAGCGGGTCGTGCCGTAGCTCTCGCCAATCAGATACTTCGGCGAGGCCCAGCGGCCGTTGCGGCTCACGTACTGCGAGATGAACTGCGCCAGCGCCTTGGCGTCTTCGTCGACGCCCCAGAAGTCCTTCCCCGTGCCTTTGCCGACGGGCTTGGAGAATCCCGTGCCGATTGGATCGATGAACACCATGTCGGTGACATCGATGAGGCTGTTGGCGTTGTCCACCATCTGATACGGGGGCGGCGGCGTGGGGGCGGCGTCCGTCGTCACGATGCGGCGTGGGCCGAAGGCACCCATGTGCAGCCAGGCCGAGGCCGATCCCGGCCCGCCGTTATAGACGAAGGCGAGCGGCCGCTGGCTCGGGTCCTTGGCGTCGCTGCGCGTGTACGCCGTGTAGTAGAGGACTCCGATCGACTCTTCTTTGTCGTTCTTGAGCAACATCGTCGCCGCGGTCGCGCGATAAGGCACGATCTGGCCGCCGATGGTGGCGGGAGCTGGCCGCTGCGCATTCACCGGGAGGGCAAACACGCAGATCGTCAAAACGATAATGCCGAGTCTCATCGTGCCTCCAGGATATGCGATCAGTGGCTGATCGCGAAGAACCAGGCTCCGATCACGGGACCGCGCTGTGGCCGCTGACCCGGCGGCGGCGGCGGCGTGCCCGGGGGAAGCGGACCGTATTCCGGCTGGAAGAGATACGCCACGTGCTTCTGCGTGTCTACCGAGATCGTCTTGGCCCCGCGCATCGTGGGGACCGTCGCCACGACGGTGTACTTGTCGGGCGAATCCTGGCGCACCACGGTGACGTTGCTGTCGCGGCCGGCCGGGATGTAGATCAGTTTCTGCACCGGATCCCATCCCAGCGCATCGACCCCGTCACCATTGGCGATCGTGGCGACGACCTTGCCCGTGCGCGCGTCCAGGACGACGGACGTCTTGCCGCAACCGGAGAAGATTCGATCGTTGGCACGGTCGTAGGCGATCCCTGTCGGGCCCTCGCACGGCGCCAGCGGCCACGACGCCAGCACTTTCATCGTGCGCTCGTCGATCACCTGGATGGTGCTCGTGCCCTCGTTATTGACGAAGATCTTACCCTTGCCGTCGCTGGCCGCCCCTTCCGGCCCATTGTCCTCGAGCTGCACCGTGCTGACGATGGCGCCGCTCTTGGGATCGATCGCGACGACCGTGCCGATGGGACGGCTGTGATTGGTCAGAATGATGCGGTCGGAGAAGTCGTCGTACATGATGCCGTCGAGGCCGCCGGTGGGGATCGGGATCTTTTTGATCACCGCGAGGCTCGTGAGATCGAACATCGTCACGCTCGAGTCGCCGGCGCTGGTCACGAACCCGTGGCCTGATTTCGGCGCCAGCGCGATGCCGTGATTGCGCGGCGTGTCGGGGATGTCGCCGATCACTTTGCCCGTGGCGCCGTCGATCACCATCACGTGTGTGCTGCGCGACACGAAGACGCGCCCGGTGCCGGGCTCAGCGGTCAGGTAGTCCGTGCCGCCGTCGCCGCCGATGCTGTACTTCGCGACCGTGAACGTTTGCGCCGGGCTTGCGCCGGGCCACGC
>WNGO01000352.1_pt1 | contig 30840 bp, 23 predicted proteins | sample 5400511 | NCBI WGS metagenome assembly WNGO01 (sample SAMN13153380, study PRJNA577476) | soil metagenome | isolation source: 20 cm soil or saprolite under Garry oak tree replicate 2 | place: USA:California | collected 2016-06-15 | reverse complement strand
CGAAGTCGGGGACAAAATGAATGTGATGGTGCGCGAGCTTTCGCTTGGTGAGCGGATGAAAATGGAGCTAATCAGCGCGCTCATTCACGAGCCGCGGGTGTTATTTCTCGATGAACCAACAATCGGGCTCGATGTCGTGAGCCAGAAGCGGGTGCGGGAATTTCTGCGCGTTTACAATGAGCAGCACCAGATTGTGACAATGCTGACCAGCCATTACATGCAGGACATTCAGGAGCTATGCGATCGAGTCATCATTATCGATCACGGAAAGATCTTCTTCGATGGTGCGCTCGATCGTATTATCGATCAGTTCTCCGCCGCCAAAGTCGTTAGCTTGACCTTCGCCGAAGAAGCGGTGCGCGATTTTTCGGCCTTTGGCGAAGTCGTCGCACAAACACCGGTCTCAGTTCAATTGAAGGTGCCGCGGGCGAAGGTGACAGAGACGTGCCGCCGATTGCTCGAAGCCTGCAACATCAGCGATATCAATGTGCAGGAAATCCCGATCGAAGAGGTGATCCGGCAGCTCTTTGGCGAGCGCGCCGCACGCGCATCGGCCATACCGGCGGGGGTTTAGCGATCGAAGATCGCGATCCGCAATTGCTGCGAATAGGCAGGGTTGACCTCAAAGGCAATCGTCGGCATCTCCGCTAAATCAACCTGATCGCTGTAGGGAATCGGCTCAACGAATCCGGCCGCAATCAGTCCATTTAGCGTGTCGCCTACATCCTCCGGGGCCATTCGGGTCGAGTCCAAAATCTCGGCTCCGAGCATCGATTCGCTGAAACCAATCGCCCTCACAACTGTGGCCTCGCGGCCGGATAGTTTGATGTCTTTCACCGGCAGAATTCCGAGCAGCAAGTATGCCGTCAGATCAAATGGCCGGGCCCGGCCTGCTGGCGAAAAATCGATCGAGTGAAAGCATCGATGTAATTCGGGTAAATTGGAGCCCAGCCGAGCCCGCGCAATTTGGCGTTACTTACCCGCTTGTTGGAATCGGTTCGTTTTTCCTCAATCGCCTCCGATGACGAGAGCGGAATTCCCAACTCCGCCGAAAGCCAAGCCAGGATTTCGGATCGGAGCACCGGTAAATTATCGACGACGTTGAAAATCCGCGGAGCTAACATCGCTTCGTGTTCTGCCAGAAAAAAAATGGCTCCTGCGACGTCGTGGCGATGGACTTGATTGACAAAGCGGTCAGGAACCAACGCCAAGGGAGTCCGGTTGATAACGCTGCGTAGCAGAAATGACCGCCCTGGACCATAAATTCCCGCGACGCGCAAAACGATCCCACCGTGATCGAGGACAATATTTTCAGCCTGACGCAAGATTTTTCCTCGCTCCGTCAGTGGCTCAGCCGGGCTTTCCTCGGTCACCCAACTGCCGTCCTGTTGCGCGTAGACACTCGTGCTACTGGTAAAAATCAGTCGAGCTCGCGGAAAAGAGGCGACGAGATTCGCCACACCATCGCGGTAGACTTGCTGATACGATTGAGGGTCGCGCTTGGCGACGCCGGCGCAGTGTACCACCACATCAGCATCGAAACTGTTTTGACGGACATTTTTTAGATCACTGATATCCATCGCAGCGACTGAAATTGCGCCTGCTGAAACCTGCTCGGCCGATTCTTTTGATCGCGTCCAACCAATCACCTCCCAACCGGCCTCAGCAAAAAGTCTTGCGCTAGTGGCGCCGACATAGCCGCAACCGGCGATCAACACTCGCGGCATTTCAGGCCGCGGCGATTTCGATTTCACCGAACGGATCTGATTGAGTCGCTCGCACCTGTTTCAAGCGAATTAATTCGAGCAGCGCCAGAAAAGTGACGACAATTTCAACGCGAGACACCATAGCGGCAAATAAATCCGAAAACTTCAGTGTCGCACCCTCACTCACCCGTAGCAGAATTGCTTCGATCTTATCGGAAACCGTGAAATTCTCCCCAAAAATTTCCTGGAACTCCTGCCGCGCTTCGACTCGTTTAATAGCGTTCTGAAAAGCGTTGATCAGCTGGAAAATTCCGACCTCGCCCAGTTGAAGGCGAGATTCCCTTTGGGACGGTGCGACTCCAGTGCGGTCGAAAATATTTTCCTGTTGGAGAGCGCGATCCTGCAAAACCGCAGCAGCCTCTTTGAATTTCTTGTATTCGATCAGCTGGCGAATGAGATCCCAGCGCGGATCGTCATCTTCTGCTTCTTCATCAGGCGGTTGCAAATCAACCGGAAGCAAGCTGCGACTCTTAAGGTAGAGGAGGTTCGCTGCCATGACCACGAATTCTCCAGCCACATCGATATTTAGTTCCTTGAACGCCTCCAGATACTTTAGATACTGGGCGGTGATGCGCTCAATCGAGATGTCGTAAATATCCACCTCATCCCGCTTAATCAGATAGAGCAGCAGATCGAGCGGTCCTTCGAAGACCTCGAGTCTAACTTTATAGTCGGTGTCCATCGTCAGCGTTTCGTCAACGTTGACCAGACCTACCGAAGGGCGGACTTGCGGTGAACCCAAACGCTGTTCACGATGCCCAGACCGAACATGATCATCAGGACAAACGAGCCGCTGTAGCTAATCAGCGGCAGCGGAACCCCGGTAATCGGCAGGATGGAAATAGTCATTCCGACATTCTGGAAGATGTGGGTGAAGATGAGCGCGGTAACGCCGACGACAAGGAGCAGGCCAAATTGATCAGCCGCGCAAAAGGCAACGAACAGACAGGTCAACAGCAAGAGCGCGAAGGCGCTAAGCAAAAAGATTCCACCCACGAATCCCCATTGCTCCCCAATGGCCGAGAAAATGTAGTCATTGTGGACCGCTGTCGCTGGCAAAAAACCGAGCTCGATCTGAGTATTTGGCGCCTTAAATCCTTTGCCTGCCCAGCCGCCCGAGCCGATCGCGATTAACGATTGATTGATGGCCCAGGCTGAGCCCTGACGATCGATATCGGGATTGATAAAGGCAGTAATCCGCTCCTGCTGATACGGCTTCAATCCCAGATTGACCGCGATTGGGATGAACGCGATCACGACCAGAATGATACACATTAGATAACGGACCGGCATTCCGCCAACAAAAAGCAGAGCCATCAGCACTTGCGCCCAAATGATTACCTCACCGAGATCGGGCTGCATAAGAATAAGCAGACAAGGGGCGCCGACAATGACTCCGCACAGGAGCAGGCGCAGCATGGGGTGCATTTCCTTGAACTGGCTGAGAAAAAGCGAAAGCACCATGATCCCGGCGATCACGGCCAGCTGGGCTGGTTGAAAATTCACCGGGCCGAGATGGAGCCAGCTGCGCGCACCGTAAACTTTCTGACCCATAAATTTGGTCAGGATTAAGAAGCCCAGTCCCGCCAGATACATTGGAAGCGCGCCCCATCGAACCCATTTATAATCGATGAGGCTGGTAGTGACGAAGGCGAAAAAGCCGACCGCGACCCAGTTAGCCTGCTTTCGCCAGAATTCGGCTGCGACCGGATCCTCGCGCATGTAAGTCGCACTATAGATCGCGATGACTCCAAAGATCGCCAGTGCCAGCGTCAGGGCCAGGAGCAGCCAATTGAGGCCGAGAATTTTTCTGAGAAAAGGCGTCACGAGTTCCCCAAACGGCGGCTGAATATAGCTTAGCGGCTGCCAAGGTAAACCTTTCGGCACACAAAAATTCGGAAAGTAAACGTAAGTAGAGATGGCTTAGCGGGTAACCGCAGGCGTCGGAGTTCATAACGCATGTTTATCAAATTTGAGAAATTCGCAGAGATGATTTAATAAGGCCTAACCGTTTCATGAATAACGGCTTACAAGAAGTCAAAAAAAGTTTTACCTCATGTATTGTTTACGTCTTTGACTTCAGCTAACATTCAATTGTCTCGCCACAGTCGAGGGCAAGACAGGGTTATGGCGAAACGGACAAAACGAAAAATCGCGCGACCAAAGCTGCCGCTGCAAAGACAGCTCGAATTCGAGACGGACGGGCGCTACTTCGACCTGCGCGAAATGTTCGAGAAGTTAAATTCCCGCTACTTTGGCAACCGCCTGCGCGGCTACAAAATCATTTGGGGAAAACGGCGACAGGAGCGGCCACGGGAAAATTTCATTTTCGGCACTATCCAGGAGGAAGACCGCATCATTCGAATCAATCCATGGCTGGATCAGCGATTCGTCCCGACTTGGTTTCTCGAATACGTGCTCTATCACGAGATGTTGCACGCGATCGTGCCGGATCAAATGAACCAGAGCGGCCGGCGCTGCGTCCATACCGACGAGTTCAACCGTCGGGAGCGTGAGTTTCGTTTCTACAAGCGCGCCCGTCGCTGGGAAGAAGAAAACCTGGCTCGTTTTCTGCGCTAACGTCGCTGCGTAGCGGCAGGCGGCGACCCAGCTTCAGACGGCGAGGGCGTCGTTGCCACGTTCTTTTTGATCAGGTACCAGAGCGTGGTCGCGAGCAGGAGGGAGATCAACTTCGCGTGCCAATTGTTCAGAATCAGTTTCTTCATAGGTCCGCTGCAACAAAATTTCGCTAATCCGCTTGTGAAAGCCTTCCGGGGTAAAACCCCGTTCGATCCGTCGGCGGTGACAAATAGAAATTCCACCGGTCTCCTCGGAAACGACCACAGCAATCGCGTCCGATTCTTCGGTCAAACCAAGTCCGGCGCGATGACGCAATCCGAGGCTGCGATCGAGCGTCTCACGTTGACTCACCGGAAAAATACAGGCCGCGGCTGCGATGCGGCCATTGCGAATAATGACGCCGCCATCGTGCAGCGCTGCTTTGGGATGAAAGATGGTCAGCATCAGCTCGACGGTGAAGTCCGCATCAACTTGCACTCCGGTTTCCTCGTAAATGCGAATCGAGGTATCACGTTCGATCGCGATCAAAGCGCCAAACTGTTTGCTGGCCAGCTGAGTGACGGCTTCGACCAGGTCGTGCACGGTTTCACGTTTCTCACTGGTGAGTGAAAAAATAGGATGACCGCCGAGCTCGGCCAGGCCACGACGCAGTTCCGGTTGAAAAATCACGACCAAGGCGATTGCCAGGAAAACCGAAAAGCTGCGAATGATCCATCCAATGACGACGAGATTTAGCAGTTGGGAGATGAGCGTCAGAGTGAGGAAAACAATGGCCAGGCCGGTCAGCACTTTGGCACCACGCGTCCCGCGGAAGTAAAGATAGCCATAATAAATTCCTACAGTCAGCAGCAGGATTTCGACTGCACTGCGCCATCCTCTATTCGCGAGCTGAAGTAGTTGGTCGATCATGTCGCGCTACGCAGCGCATCGGCAACGCGCAACGCCTCCAGGTTTGGGCCAATATCATGGACGCGCAAAACGTTCGCCCCGCTGAAACGCAAGAGCGAAGTAAATCCGACGGTCGGAAACAATCTTGATTCGATTGAGCCGTTAGTGCCGGAAATTTTTCCAAGAAAAGCTTTCCGCGAAACTCCGACTACAATTGGTTGACCAAGCAGGCGCAAACGCTCCAGATTTCTTAGCAAAGAAAGATTGTGCTCCAGCGTTTTTCCGAAGCCGATTCCCGGATCGAACGCGAGCGTCATGCAATCTATTCCGGACTCTAGGGCCCGCTGAGATTGTTGTCTAAAAAAATAAGCCACTTCCGAAACAACGTCGCCGTAATGTGGCGCGAGCTGCATTGTAGGCGGGATTCCTTGCATGTGCATGAGAATGATTCCGGCATGATGCTTTGCCGCGACTGCCCACATCGCGGGGTCGCCGCGCCCGCCGGTGACATCGTTCACAATTTTCGCACCTGCCTTGAGCGCTGCCTCTGCCACCTCCGCCTTCGAGGTGTCAATTGAGATGAGAGCGCGCCTCTGCTGCGCCAATTCTCTGATTACCGGAATCACCCGGCGCTTCTCCTCCGCTCCGTCGACCGGCTCTGCGCCGGGACGCGTCGATTCCCCACCGACGTCGATGATATTTGCGCCTTCAACGATCATCTTCCGGCCATGCTCAACGGCCTTCTCCGCATTGAAAAATCTTCCGCCGTCGGAAAACGAATCGGGTGTCACATTTAACACGCCCATGATCCAACCACGCGAGCCGAGATCGAAAATTTCATCTCCGATCTTCCAACGGACCTCGCCCATAAGGGTGAGACTACCACGCGAACCAGATTATTCGACGCGGATTACTTATGCGTATAACGACCGATCAATTCCCCTTGAGCCAGAATATGACCGCGCATGGCGCCTTCAACATCGGCGCGATGGGCGCCGACTTTTAACTCAAGTGGGCGATCCAAAGCAAAGATTTTGAAAACATAACGGTGCGTTCCCGATGGCGGGCAGGGTGGACCGTAACCCTTCTTCGAGAAATCGTTTGTTCCCTGCAGTGCGCCAGCGGGAACGCTGTTCTCACCCCATCGGGTCGTTTGCGGATCGATATTCCAAACCAGCCAATGAGTGAATACGCCACTTGGCGCATCGGGATCCTCCGCGATCAAGGCGAGACTTTTCGCTCCTGGAGGCGTTCCTCTAATTCGCAGCTCGGGGCTGGTGCTTTGGCCATTGCAGGTAAACTTTGCCGGAATTTCAGCGCCTGCTGAAAAGGCGGGGCTAGTGATAGTCATTTGCGAGGGAGAACCGGTAGCTGAATTCACCAGTAGTAGTATAATCAGCGAAGCCGCGAACCCAATATCACGTCTGTTCGTCACCCGAAGAACTTTCCTCTGCCAAATCCGTCGTCAAGTCCACTCGCAAAAGATGTTGCGACTGTCGCAGCTCCGGGTGACAGACGTTCGCGAATGCCAGCCCCTGGTAAGACGTCAGATCATTCCCACTTTGGCAAGGAAATCCTCCGCCTGATCCGCGATCCGAAGTATCGGCCCTTGGACAAAACGGAAATTGCAGACGCCCTCGGCTGCGGCGTGTCAGAGCGCCGTGAAATCCGCCTGATTTTACGAGAGCTCGAGCAAGCGGGCGAGATTGCGCGGGTTAGAAAAAACCGATACGTGCTGCCTGATTCGGCGGATCTCGTTACCGGAACGCTGAGCGTAAACGAGGCCGGCTACGCGTTTCTGAGCAACGAGAAGGCTGGGCAAGCGGACCTTTTCATTGCGGCGGAAAATACCGGGACGGCGATGCACGGCGACCGGGTCGTCGCGCGCATTATTCGGCCAGCCGAACTCTCACGCGCCCGTTATCCGCGAGCGGAAGGACGTGTTATCCGAATTCTGGCGCGAGCACAGCAGGAGCTGGTGGGCACTTTGCAGCACACGCGGAACTTCTTCTATGTCGTGCCCGACGATCCTCGGCTGGTACACAATATTTATGTTCAGCCAACGGCCGTCGACGGACGCGCTCCCAATGGTGGCGACAAAGTCGTGGTCAGGCTGGAGCAATGGGAATCACGTCACGTCAATCCCGAAGGCAAAATCAACGAGATCCTAGGTCCGCGCGGAGCGCCCGGAGTTGACATCCTCTCGATCATCCGGAAATACCATCTGCCGACGAAATTTCCGCGGGCCGTTTTGCAAGAAGCTGAAAGGATCCCTGATCGAATTACGGCGGAGATGCTCGTCGGCCGTGAGGATTTGCGTTCGCAATTCATTATCACAATCGATCCAGACGACGCCCGTGATTTTGATGACGCAATTCAGGTTGAGGAGCTTTCTGGCGGTGGTTGGCGGCTGGCCGTGCACATCGCCGATGTCAGCGCCTATGTGCTGCCAGGGAGCGCGTTGGACCGCGAGGCACGAAGTCGTGGCAATAGCGTTTATTTGCCCGATCGAGTGATGCCCATGTTGCCGGAGCGATTAAGCAACGGCGTTTGCAGTTTGAATCCGCACGTCGATCGGCTAACCCATTCTGTTTTCCTTCAATTCGACAAGATGGGCCGAGCTCGCAGCGCACGTTTTGCGCGAAGCGTCATCCGCAGCGCAAAACGCCTAACTTACAAGGAAGCGTTTCGGCTCCTGAAAAATCCAGCGCGCGATGAGCTGAGCGAGCATCTGCACGCAGCGTGGAAATTGGCGGCCTTGTTGCGCAGGAAACGATTCGAGCACGGCGCACTTGATCTCGACATGCCGGAAGTCAAAGTCATCGTCGATAAGAGCGGCAAAGCGGTTCGCTTCGAGCGGGTTGAGAACGACGAATCCCATCAACTCATCGAAGAGTTCATGCTCGCAGCGAACGAGGGCGTTGCACGAGAATTAAAAAATCGGGCTATTCCGACGATTTATCGTGTGCACGAAAACCCTGATGCAGACCGGCTGGCCGAATTTAGAGAATTCGTCCTGACCCACGGGTTGCGCGTTGGGGATCTTACCCACCGTCGCGAAGTGCAGCGGTTGCTCGATTTGATTCGCGGGACCGCGGAAGAGCATCCGCTTAAGATTGGTCTGTTGAAAAGCTTGAAACGCGCTCGCTACGCAACCTCGCCGCTCGGCCACTACGGTCTGGCAAAAGCCAATTACACCCATTTCACTAGTCCGATTCGACGTTATGCGGATTTGGTGGCACATCGTGCCCTGGCCGATCGAAATGCGTCCAAAAAAAATTTACCGATCGTGGAATGGCTTTCGTCCACTGCCGAACATATTTCGACAACCGAACGCAACGCCGCCGATGCCGAGCAGGATGCGGTGAAAATGAAGAAATTGGAGTTCTTCGAGGCGCAACTGAGAGCGCAGAAGCCCCAGGTTTTTGACGCTGTCGTAATCGACGTCCGCAACTACGGGCTCCTGATTGAGCTGCCGGAAGTTTTGCTCACTGGCCTGGTGCATGTTTCAAGCCTGACGGACGATTTCTACATTTTTTCCGCGAACCAGCGTCAATTCATCGGCCGTCAAACGCGTCGGCGTTTTGCTGTTGGAAACAAGCTCCGAGTGCACGTGGCACGAGTCGATCAATTCAAGCGCCAGATCGACTTCGCCGTTTCCGATCTGCAATCAGCGAAAAAACGTAACCAGCGCCGCCACCGGCGGTAAGCCTTCCGAGGACGATCGCATATTAACCGTTTACTGCGTGAAATTTAGGTGAATTTTTTGCTTTTCGAAACCCAGGGGTGCTGCCTAAAATCGGCGTCAGGTCAAAATGGACAACATCATCGAAGCGAAGGAGCTTCAGATTGAGCGGAAACATTTTTATGTGGAATTCCGCGAAAATGATCGCGGGCGTTTTCTGCGGATCACTGAGGAAGCACACGGCCGGCGAAATACCATCATCGTGCCAAGCACTGGGCTGGAAGAGTTCAACGCCGCCATCGACGACGTTCTCGCCAGCACCGCACGCGCGACGGTTTGATTACTGGCAGCTAAGGGGAACGGCGCAGGGCGTGCGTTGACACCTCGAAGCCCGGATTTACTTTGCCGCGCTTTGTACCACGAATTGATCGGTTATGCCTAAGACTCTTGCTTCTCCGCGACGCGCTGCAGCCAAACGGCCGTCACGAAATCGTACGAAGATGAAACCTTCCGCGGGAGGGAAAACCGCCAAATACGTTTATTACTTTGGCCAAGGCAAAGCCGATGGAAATGGGACGATGAAGGCGCTGCTCGGCGGTAAGGGTGCCAATCTGGCTGAGATGACGCGTATCAATCTGCCGGTGCCGCCTGGCTTCACGATTTCAACCGAAGTCTGCACTTACTTTTACGCTCACAAGCGAACCTACCCCACGGCGCTGCAGCCGCAGATTGAAGAAGGCATTCGCCGGATGGAGCGGATCATAGGAACCCGCTTCGGCGACAAATCAGCAATGCCATTGCTCGTTGCCGTGCGTTCTGGGGCACGTGATTCCATGCCTGGGATGATGGATACGATCCTCAATCTCGGGCTGAACGACCAAACCGTATTGGCCGTAGCGAAGGCCACGAAGAATGAGCGCTTCGCCTGGGATTGTTACCGTCGATTCATTCAAATGTACGGCGACGTCGTCATGGGCGTTCAGAAAAAGCCGGAAGAAGATCACGAGCCGTTCGAAACGGTGATTCACGAGCTTAAGCACGATCGCCACGCCAGGGACATTGACGATACCAAACTAACCATCGCCGATCTGAAAGAGTTGGTGGCACGGTTCAAAAAGCTGGTGAAGGAGCGCACAGGTAAAGAGTTTCCCAATGATCCCTGGGCGCAGCTGGAAGGTTCAATCAGCGCCGTATTCGGTTCCTGGATGAACGACCGCGCAGTCGTTTACCGCCGGAAGTATAACATCCCGAGCGAGTGGGGAACAGCCGTAAATGTGCAGGCCATGGTCTTTGGCAACACCGGCTCGAACTCGGGCTCCGGCGTCGCTTTCACTCGGGACCCGGCAACCGGTGCAAAGGTTTTCTACGGCGAATTCCTGATCAACGCCCAGGGCGAGGATGTGGTCGCGGGCGTCCGAACACCCGAGCCGGTAGCGGATCTAAAAAAGCATTTGCCCGAAGCGTTGGTGGAATTGGAACGCATCCGTCACGTTTTGGAATCGCATTTTAAAGACGTGCAAGATTTCGAGTTCACCATTCAGGAGGGCAAAGTTTTCATGTTGCAAACCCGAAATGGAAAACGCACCGGCGTTGCGGCCGTCAAATTTGCGTGCGACATGGTGCACGAAAAATTGATTGAGTGGAAGACGGCCATCTCGCGCGTGCCGGCCGATCAGCTCGATCAGGTGCTCGCTCCGGTATTCGATCGCGCTGCGCTGAAAAGTGCGAAGGCAATCGCGAGTGGTTTGCCAGCCGGACCGGGAGCGGCGACCGGACGCGTGTATTTTAATGCCGATCGCGCCGCGACCGCTGCGGCCAAAGGCGAAAAGGTGCTGCTCGTGCGCGTGGAAACATCGCCCGAGGATTTGCGGGGCATGATTGCCGCGGAAGGAATTCTCACTGCGCGCGGCGGCGTGTCGTCACATGCAGCATTGGTCGCGCGGCAAATGGGCAAGGTCTGTGTCTGCGGCGCTTCCGCCTTAAAGATCGATTATCGAGCCAAGACTATGACCGTTGATGGAACAACGTACCGGGAAGGCGAAGATTACCTCTCGATTGACGGCACCAGCGGCACGGTTTACGCCGGTCAACTACGCAACGCGCCCTCCGAGATCATTCAGGGCTTGCTCCATCGCGACAAGATCGCACAGAAAAGCGAGACCTATCGGAACTTCACTCAGTTGATGGATTGGTGCGCGAAAGTTACGCGCATGCAGGTTCGTACGAACGCGGATACGCCGGAGCAAGTTGAAAATGCGATTGCCTTCGGAGCAACTGGCGTCGGTCTTTGTCGGACCGAGCACATGTTTTTTGAAGGCAATCGAATTGATGCCATGCGCGAAATGATTCTCGCGAAAAAAGCGGACGATCGGCAGAAAGCGTTAGCAAAGTTATTGCCTTATCAGAAAGGCGATTTCGTCGGAATTTTTGAGGCATTACAAGGTCAGCCGGCAACGATCCGTTTGCTCGATCCGCCGCTCCACGAATTCTTGCCGCAGGATCACGCAGCGCAAACCGCACTCGCCGAAAAAATTGGGGTGAGCACCGATGAGATTGCGCGGCGGGTACACGAATTACACGAGCAAAACCCGATGCTCGGTCATCGCGGTTGTCGTTTAGGAATTTCATTCCCGGAAGTCACGGAGATGCAGGCCCGCGCGATTTTCGAGGCTGCTGCCGAAGTGCAGAAGAGCGGGATAAAAGTTCACGCCGAAGTCATGATTCCCTTGGTCGGATTTAGGAGAGAACTGGAGCTTCAGGTCGAGATCGTGCACCGGGTTGCGCGCGAAGTGCAGACAGAACAAAAAGTAAAAATCAATTATCTCGTCGGCACCATGATCGAAGTGCCCCGTGGCGCTCTTACGGCCGATGAGATTGCGGAGACGGCGGAGTTTTTCAGTTTTGGAACGAACGATCTCACCCAAACTGCGCTCGGAATGAGCCGCGATGACAGCGGATCGTTCCTGCCTCACTACGCCGAGCTTGAGATCATCAAACGCAATCCTTTCGCAACGATCGACCAAAACGGTGTTGGTCAATTAATGCGGATTGCGATTGAAAAAGGACGCCGGGCACGGCGTGCCATCAAACTAGGGATTTGCGGCGAACACGGCGGAGATCCCGACTCGGTGAAATTTTGCCATCAGCTCGGTCTTGATTACGTGAGCTGTAGTCCGTTCCGCGTCCCAATCGCGCGGCTCGCAGCGGCGCAGGCGGCACTGGCGAAATGACAGAGCGCGTTCGCTAACCTTTAGCGGCTTTCGCCTTTTCAAACGCCAGCCAACAATTCCAGCTTCGTCGCCAGTCTTCCTTGGCCGCCCAGGCCTGCGCCTCCAGGAGGTGAAAATAGGCCGGCGCCGTTGGTTGATCTGCAAAATAGCGCGCTGTCGCGAGCGCTTCATCGGTCTGGCCGCGGTTCATTTGCTCACGATACAACGAATACCCTGCGGCAAAATCATTCGAGCCTTGGTAGGCGCGAGCGCGCAATTGTTCGAGCGTCTGGCCAGTTTCCAATGCCGGCAGCGCGGTTTTACTGCCGAATTTTTGCGTCAGAGCGCAGGCACCCTGGAAGTCGCCCGCCGTCGCTCGTGCACCTGCGATCGCCCGCCAAGCCAGAGGAAGCCATTCCGGATGGCGGTCGATCGCGGCCACGAGAGAACTTAGTCCACCGCGTTCACGCCAAAGGTGAAAAAGCTCTCGTTTTTCCTCCGTCCTTAACGCCTTCAGATCGAGATCCGGCTGGAGAAACGTCCTCAGCGCGTCACCAAATTCTGTCGCTGGCACTTGCGCAAGATAATCGAGGGCGAGCATCGGCTGTGCGAACGCGAGCTCCTGTAAAATCGCGCGCGCGGTCGCGTCCCGCATCGACGCAGTCAAAATGATCGTGCGAAAAACATTACGCCGATCCCCGCCCGCACGACGCACGGCTTCGCCCCACGCGGCCGAAGCCAACGACGAATGCCCCGCGCGCAACCAAACGAAACCTTCCTCTAATGGCAGTGAATACGAGGTCGGCTCAAGAACTCTTGCGCGTCGAAAATCACCAAGTGCGACTTGGGGTGCCAATCCCTGGCTCACTTCCGCGGTTGCCCGCAAGTAATATAGTTCCCAATCGAGCGGAGCCCAATTCAGCGCCCACGTGGCGAGATCGATGGCCTCCGTAAAATTGCGCCCGCGACTGGCTGCCGTCGCAAGTAGTTTAGCGTTTCTGACACCAACCGTGCCTGGCGTTAGCGCCATTGTTCGCCAAGCGATGGTCCAGGACGCGCCCGCCACCACCAACCCGATGCCGAGCACGCGAAAAAGCCACGGTGTTATTTTCGAAGTTCGCAATTGCGTCGGCCGGTGCAGAGACAGACCAAGCAAAAACATGGCCGAGTAAGCCGTACCGACTTGATGCCCGGAAACATCGATCAATCCGTGCAGCGCGAACATGAGTGCGCCAATGAGGGCTGCAAGGCGGAATCGTTGATTGGTACCGACCTGGAGCGGCCAAACCTGTCGAGTCAAAAGCACCGCACCGACCAAGATGATTGGTAGAGCCAGAAGCCCCATCTCTGCCCATACCCAGAGCCAATCACTTTGTGGATGTGACGCGCGCGTACTTCCGTGTGAGGCGTCTCGAAAAATGGCAAAGATTGAATCGAAATTGCCGAGGCCGATCCCGCACCAGGATGACGAGCGGATTAGATTCCAGGTATCGTGAAAAATGAGCCTGCTAAAACCCGCCGGAAAATCGCTTCCCGCGAACTGTTGCAAATGAAGCCGCTCCAGGGCCCGGCCGCCCGCGATGAGGAGCGCGCTAAAAACAAGCAAGAGGAATGCAATCCCAAGCCCGAGTCGCGCCGCGGACCCGACTCGGACGGCAACAACGGCGATCCAGATCGCACTGGCAGCCACCAGAATCAGCATTCCGGCACGTGAGGAACTCAGAACGATCGCGGTGATCACGAGTCCCAGCGCAAGAGTCCAAAGAATCCAGCGCTTGCGTCGATGCCGGATGTCGTCCTGCCCGCAAGCCAGGATCAGCACGGACGTGACGCCAAAAAGGTCAGCGGTTTGATTGCGATTTGGAAATGGGCCGAACCCGCGATCGTTTTGCCACCAGATCGGGGGGTTATGTGTCAGATAAAACAAAATGCTCAGGCCAGCAATGAACACCACACCAAAGGCAAAAAGGCGTAACTGGAATCGCGCCACACGCAGTTCCAGCTGTTGGGCGGAAACACGATAAAGCCAGCAAAGCCCTGCCATCAGACTAACGAAACAACCGGCCGTCAGCCAAGGCTGTGGCGTAACAGAATCAGGTAACCGGATATCCAAATCGTTGGTCAATGCTGTTCGCCATTCTGGAATGAAGAACCAGTGCTGAGGCAGGAAGCTAGCGAGCGCGCATAATGAGAACGCAACGAATACGGCGTTGATTCCCCACCCAAGCGATCGACGTGGCGGTTGAATGATTAGAAACGCGCCAAAGATAGCGACGACGATTCCTTCCGCCCATTTTGCTGTACCACCCCCGAGAAAACAGGCGAAGACCGGCAAGAGTGCAAAAAAGACGCTCCGCCCCCATTGCGCTGGAGTCGCGTGATGAACTGCCGGGTAGTCGATGGGTTTTTCCATCCTATGTCGCTTCAGCGCACGGCCGCAGTGTTATGGAATCAGGTTAGGTTGAAAGCTTGCGACGTTGCCGAACGCTCGCGCCCTTGTAACATAATAGTGCCGACTCTACCACGAGTTGCAGGTACCCTCCCGCGAAACAGCAGGGCGTTTGGCGTAATCTAAGCTCTGAAGAGTTTGGCCATGAAGTTTTTCGTTCCGGCGATCTCGCGCCCGTCTGCATGTCTGCTTTTCACGGTCTTCGTGACGTTTCTCAACTTTGCTCCATCCGCTCGAACCAATCCGGTGGCGAACCTCTCAAACGCGGCAGGAGAGAAGAAAACGGCGATCGTCATCCGCGACGAGACTATCAGATGTCCGCTCCGCGAAGGCGAGACGACCTTCATTATTTCGTCGCCCCACGATTCATTGCTCGACCGGGTCATTTTCGTGAATGAAAACATGAGTGCACGCGGCGAACTGAGGATTGCGGTGTCGAGTGACAAACTTTCCGTTTCAAGCGACAAATGGATACCGGTCGATGGCAGCATCCATTTCCACCGCAAACGTCTGTTTAATTTTTCACTTGTTGGGGTGCAGGCCAAATGCGTGAAACTCACGTTTCGAGTAGAGCGCGAGCAAGCTGTGGCCGCGTTGGCAAACAGTTGGGTGTTATCGAAAGTGGCGATTCAGCCGATTGCTTTCTGATATCTAAAAAAACCCACTGGGCTGTGCCAGCAGACCAGTGATGGCGCGTCTTCACACCGGCCTAATCGCCTCGCTTGGGCCGTCACTGCGCTCGTGCTAACGGCACAGAAGTAGCTTTTCTCGCGTGCGCGCAACCGCGCGGGAATGCGAGCGACTACAACAACTCAATTTAACACCCGGGAAAGGCAGCGAAAGAGCGATCAACCAAACCATCTCAAACCCAATGGAAATAAACTCGCCTCTGCGCAACAAACCGCTGCGGCGGAAACTGAAAATTATCATCAATTGGTTGCCCGGGCTACGAACGATGCAGTTCGGGATTGGAATCTAATCACTGACGCTTTGGTTTGGCGCCAAGGCCTCGAAACCCTCCTCGGTTGGAAGTCGGCCTCTGGCGATACGATTGCTTTTTGGCAGAAGCGGATTCATCCAGATGATCGGGCGCGGGTGACGGCATCGCTCCGTGATGCAATCAAATCAGGTACGGACCATTGGTCGGGAGAATATCGATTCCGAGGCGCCGACGGCAATTATCTAAACGTGTTGGAGCGGGCGATGATCGACCGTGACGAGACCGGTGCACCGAAACGCCTCATTGGCGTGCTCATGGACGTAACCGCACGAAGGCATTTACAGGATCAACTAGTTCGCTCACAAAAGATGGAAGCGTTCGGACAGCTCGCCGGTGGCGTCGCCCACGACTTCAACAATCTTCTCACTGCTATTCTCGGCTATAGCGATTTAGCCATCGCCGAAATCGACGGCCGCAGCACAATTGGAAAATACCTCAACGAAATTCGGACCGCCGTTAGCCGCGCCTCCTCCCTGACCCAGCAACTGCTTGCTTTCAGCCGGAGCCAGCCGGCGCAACCTCGAGTCGTGGAAGTGAACGCTCTGGTCAGTGACCTGGAGCGCTCGATCCTGCGATTACTGGGCGAGAATATCGCGATCTCCTGCGAACTTTTGCCGCCGGATAAGCTTACCCACATTCGAATCGACCAAAGTCAGTTCACGCAGATCATGCTCAATATCGCGCTCAATGCGCGCGATGCGATGCCGGAAGGTGGCAAGCTAATTTTGAAGATCGACACCGTTACCGTTAATGCGACGGCACCACAGCCAAAAATGCCCGACCTGGCACCCGCTAATTACGTCATTTTCAGCTTAATCGATAATGGCCGCGGCATGAGCGAAAAGGTAAAAGAACGAATTTTCGAGCCTTTCTTTACAACGAAAGATGAACGCAACGGCAGCGGTCTCGGCCTTGCGACCTGTTATGGCTTGATCCGCCAAAACGGCGGGCAAATCCGGCTCGAAAGCGAATTTGGCAAGGGAACGGCGGCGCACATTTATTTGCCTCAAGTGCCTAATCCCGCTCCGTCGATTATGCACAAAAAGCCGCGCCTTTCGAGCATGCCTACTGGAAAGGAAACCGTTCTCGTAGTGGAGGATGATTTGAGCGTGCGACACGTGACCGTCCGTACCTTACGTCTGCTTGGTTACAATGTAGTTGAAGCGATGCGGGGCGACGAAGCGAAGCGCTGCATCATCGGACACCCGGAGGCGATTGACCTGGTCGTCAGCGATGTCGTCCTTCCCGATATCAGCGGCCGCGACTTTGCCAAATGGACCCGGGCGCACAGTCCTCGCACGCAAGTGGTACTCATCTCAGGCTATCTTCCCTATGTGACGCCTGGGGGCGAAGATTCCTATCCTGCGTGTTTGCCCAAACCCTTCGATCCAGAGCAACTAGCTACTACTGTTCGCAGCGCTCTCGATGCCGCTCTCCTGAATTGAAGCTCGTAGCGAACGCGCCGCTTAATCTCGAGCGCCTGTCGACCTGCCGAAAACATTGCTGCCGTTTCTAGCGCAGTGTATGCAACGGCGTGGTCACCTTCGCTGACATCGAGACGGCTCGGGAGCGAATCAAGGGGGCGGTTTACTATTCGCCTTGTACAGCATCCATCCCCTTGAGCGAGCTCACCGGGATGAAGGTTTTCTGTAAATTGGACAACTTGCAGCGAACCGGAAGCTTCAAGGAACGTGGCGCGCGCAATGCGCTCTCGCGGTTATCGGCGGAGCAGAAAAAACGCGGGGTGATCGCAGCCTCGGCTGGCAATCACGCCCAAGCTTTGGCTTACCAAGGCAGATTGTTAGGGATACCTGCCACGGTGGTAATGCCAAGGCACGCCCCTTTAATCAAAGTCAGCAATTGTCAGAAACTGGGTGCCCACGTCGTCCTCCATGGAAAGGATTTTGGGGAAGCAAAAACGTACGCACATGAGATCGCGGCAGAGAAAGGTCTGGCTTATATCGATGGCTACGATGATCCGGCGATTATTGCCGGCCAGGGGACGATGGGGCTGGAAATTCTCGAGCAAGTTCCGGATGTGGACGCCCTGGTCGTCCCGGTTGGAGGTGCCGGGCTGCTGGCCGGAGTCGCATTGGCGGTCAAAACAAAGAATCCGAGCGCAAAAATCATCGCGGTCGAAGCCGAGAACGTCGCAAGTTTTTCTGCCGCGCTCGAAGCCGGAAAACCTACCCGTATCGCTTTGCGTCCGACGCTCGCGGATGGCCTGGCCATTCCCCAGGTCGGCAATAATGCATTCCAGATCGCGCAGCCTCGCGTCGATGAAGCGGTCATCGTTAACGAAGAGCAAATTGCCCTTTCCATTTTGCGTGTTGTCGAACTCGAAAAAGGCGTCGTCGAAGGCGCAGCTGCTACTCCTCTCGCTGCGTGTTTGTCTGGTCGACTGCGTAATTTGGCCGGCAAACGCGTCGTACTTTTGCTCTGCGGCGGTAACATCGATCCGAATGTGCTCAGTCGTGTAATCGAGCGTGGTCTGGTGGCAGACGGCCGGCTCTGCCGTTTCAGTGCGGTGATTAGCGATCGTCCCGGGGGTCTGGCCGATCTCGCCGCGCAAATCGCCGCCGCCGGCGCAAGCGTCAAACAAGTGGTGCACGATCGTGCGTTCGCTGGTTCAGACGTTTCGGCTGTGCATGTGCTTTGCACGGTTGAGACTCGCAACCATGAACACTTGACGGAGCTACGCGAAAACTTGCGCGCACACGGAGTTGAAACATACGACTCCAGGTAAATGACCTTTGTAGCGGCTGTCTTCGAGGCCGAAGGAGCTTGCAATACTTGAAGCGCCCGGCGCGTCTCGTAAACTCAACCATGGATTCGGCCGGAGCGGGGACGATCGAGAAATCAGCAGCGTCGGAAGCACCCAATCAGCCAGCGACATTGTCGGCCGATGCGGCGAAAGAATTCACCTTTGCCGATCGCCACATCGGACCGAACGAGAATGAGATTGAGCAAATGCTGCGCGAGGTCGGCTTTGAAAAACTCGACGAGCTCATCGATGCAACTATTCCAGAGAACATTCGGTTCGATCGTTCACTCGATCTGCCGCTAGCGAAAAGTGAGAGTGAAGCGCTTGCCGAACTGCGGAGTCTGGCATCGAAAAATCGTGTGGCCCGCTCCTTTATCGGAGCCGGTTACTACGACACGATTACTCCGCCGGTGATTCAGCGAAATATCCTGGAAAATCCCGGTTGGTACACTGCCTATACCCCCTATCAGGCTGAACTGGCCCAAGGCCGACTTGAGGCATTGCTGAATTTTCAGACAATGGTGAGCGATCTCACCGGGCTCGACATCGCCAACGCCTCGTTGCTCGACGAATCAACCGCCGCCGCCGAAGCAATGACGCTCTGTCATGCCGTCGGACCCGGTCGCGCCAAATTTTTCGTGGCGGATAATTGTCATCCGCAAACGATTGAAGTCCTCCACACACGGGCGAAGCCGTTAGGAATTGAGATTGTATCGACTAATTTCGCTGATTTTGAATTTGACGACTCATTCTTCGGCGCGCTTGTCCAATATCCGGCGACCGACGGCGCGATCGAAGACTATGAAGGGTTCGCGATTTCTGCGCACAGGGCCGGCGCATTGCTCGTCGTCGCCGCCGATATTCTCGCGCTCACCTTATTAAGACCACCGGGCGAGTTTGGAGCCGATGTCGCAGTAGGATCAACGCAACGCTTTGGGGTACCGCTCGGCTTTGGTGGACCGCATGCCGCCTACATGGCAACGCGACACCAATTTAAACGGCATCTTCCCGGACGCCTTGTCGGCGTCTCGCATGACGCTGAAGGCCGCCCGGCTTATCGCCTTGCTTTGCAGACGCGCGAGCAACACATCCGGCGCGACAAAGCCACCAGCAATATTTGCACATCCCAAGTGCTCCTCGCGGTTATTGCGGCCATGTACGCGATTTATCACGGCCCAGACGGACTGCGCGTGATCGCCCAGCGCGTTCATTGCTCCGCTTCCAAGCTGGCTGAAGGTTTGCGCGAACTCGGTTTCGAAATCGCACACGAGAATTTCTTCGACACGATTCGGGTTGAGCTCGGCCAGGCGCCGAGTCGCGACCTGGTTGAGAGGGCGGAGCGAGTCGGAACGAATCTCCGCGCCCTCGGTCCGCATTCTGTTGGAATTGCTCTCGATGAGACAACCGCCAATGACGAGATCGAAAAATTGATGTCGCTTTTTCGCGGGACTCACGTGCGCGATTTCGCCGACGACGATCTCGATGAAGCGGTGTTCGAGATCCCCCAGTTCGCGGTCCGCACTTCCCAATTCCTTACTCATCCGGTTTTCAACACCCATCACACCGAAACGGAGATGCTGCGTTATCTGCGACGACTCGAATCCCGCGATTTGTCGCTTTGTCATTCGATGATCCCGCTCGGCTCGTGCACGATGAAGTTGAATGCAACAGCGGAGATGTTTCCGATCTCCTGGCCCGAATTCTCCAGGTTGCACCCGTTTGCCCCGGCCGATCAAACCTTTGGCTACCGCGAGATGGCCGAGCAACTCGAGTATTGGCTGGGTGAGATTACCGGTTTTGCCGCCGTGTCCTTACAACCCAACGCGGGTTCGCAGGGTGAATACGCCGGCCTGCTTGCCATTCGCGGCTATCACGCCTCTCGCGGTGAGGGTCATCGCAACATCTGCCTTATTCCGCAGTCTGCCCACGGGACAAACCCGGCAAGCGCGGTCATGGCGGGGCTTAAAGTTGTCTCAATTGCCACCTTGCAAGACGGCGACATTGATCTCACCGATTTGCGCGCCAAAGCTGACGCACATGCTCACGATTTGGCGGCTCTAATGGTGACCTATCCGTCAACGCATGGCGTCTTTGAAACGACCATCCGTGAAGTTTGCCAGATCGTGCACTCGCATGGCGGCCAAGTTTACATGGACGGTGCAAATATGAACGCGCAAGTCGGCCTTTGCCGACCGGGCGACATGGGGGCGGATGTTTGTCACCTGAATTTGCACAAGACATTTTGTATTCCGCATGGTGGAGGTGGACCTGGGGTTGGACCGATTGGCGTGGCAAAACACCTGGCGCCGTTCTTGCCTGCCATTCCTTCTCTTAAACCGGAGGCGCCGGATTTTAAGTTTACTGGACCGATCTCCGAAGCGCCTTACGGCAGTGCGAGCATTCTTACTATTTCATGGATGTACATCCGCATGATGGGGCCGGATGGTCTGACTAGGGCGACGAAGACTGCGATCCTGAATGCAAACTACATTGCGAAACGTCTCGATTCTTATTTCCCGGTACTATTCAAAGGCAGGCATGGACTCGTCGCACATGAATGCATTCTCGATTTACGCCATTGGAAGCGCGCTGGGATCGACGTGGAAGACGTCGCCAAACGCCTGATGGATTACGGATTTCATGCGCCGACCATTTCCTGGCCAGTCGCGGGAACGATGATGGTCGAGCCGACGGAGAGTGAATCGAAAGATGAGCTCGATCGATTTTGCGAAGCCATGATTTCAATTCGTGCAGAAATGCAGGCGATTGCGGATGGCCGGGCGGATAAACGCGACAATCTTCTAAAAAACGCGCCGCACACAATGCAGCAAGTCAGTGCCGACCAATGGCAGCGACCGTACGCCCGAAAGCAGGCCGCCTATCCTGCCCCCTGGCTGCGGGAATGGAAATTTTGGCCAAGCGTCGCTCGCATCGACAACGTCTACGGTGATCGAAATTTGTTTTGTTCGTGTGTGCCGATCGATGGGTTTGATGCGCCTGCCGAATAAGTGTCGGAATAGCATTGTCTACCCGGCCCGACGCTGAGAGGTTCGCCGCTTACGATTCCCCGGCCGCGGCGCGTGCAAGCAGATCGCGGACTTCATCATCGGTTGTTTGCGAAAAGTCTTCGTAATACTGCCCAACACCAATGAATGAGCTCGGCGTAATCGCGCAAATGGTCTCATCAACCTGCTTGGCCAGATCATGGCACGTGCTCGGCGCACCAACGGGGACTGCGACGACAATTTTGGCAGCACGTCGTTGGCGCAGAGCAGCGACCGCGGCCCGCATGGTCGCGCCGGTGGCTAAGCCGTCATCGATTAAAATCACTGTTCGCCCCTGCACCTCCGGGGCCGGCCGTCCACCGCGATAGCTGAGCTCGCGCCGATGCAATTCTTCGCGTTCAATTTCGGTTACGGCATCCAGGATCAACTCAGCATTTGGCAACGCTCGGATGACGTCGTCGTTTACGACCCGGACTCCACCCGAGGCGATCGCCCCCATGGCCAATTCCTCATGACCGGGTACACCCAGTTTCCGGACAATAAAAACATCCAACGGAACCCCGATGCGGCGGGCGACCTCAAAGCCCACCGGTACCCCGCCGCGCGGGAGAGCAAGGACAATGACATCGTCGCGACCGGCATAATGCGACAGTTTTTGGGCGAGCTGTCGACCAGCATCCGGACGATCCAAAAACATTTCTGAGAAATGCACGGCATCTCCCGTGCGAAACGGGCGCTAACCTTCCGGGGCAAGCTCGGGCGTTGCTGTGATACGGGTGGGCACCAGTCGAATGGCAGTGCCGGCACTTTCCTCCGCCGGCACTTCACCAGACTCATGGTATTCGGCATCGCCGTTGACCTGCCAAAGATCGTAAAGCTTTGTGTTAGCGACAATGTTTTCGACGCAGAGCATCGCCGTCATCATCGCGTGGTCCTGATTGTTGTACTTGTGCATGCCGTTCCGGCCGACGAGATGCAGGTTCGGGAATCGAAGCTCGAGGTCCGTGCGAATAGTTTCTACATGCCGGGCGTAATCGTCATCGTAGACCGGATACGCTTTCTTCTGCCGGACAACGCAGCCATCGAGCACGTCTCCTTCACGTGCGAGTCCAATTTTTGTCAGCTCCCGCTTCGCCAATTCAATCAAATCCTGGTCGGCCGAATTCCATAGGCCGTCATGTTCGAAGCAAAAATATTCCAGGCCGTAACAAGCTTTGTCCGGCTCCGGCACCATCTCCGGTGACCAAGACCGAAAGTTCTGAATCCGGCCCACTTTCACGCTGGGATCGTGGATGTAAATCCAATTGTCGTGAAAAGCATCGCGATTTTTCAGAATGAGCATGACCGTGAGAAAATCGCGATATTTGAGTGAGTTCGCCGCGCGTTTCGTTTTTTCCGAAACCTCGGGCGAAAGGCCGTTGACAAGCTCGCGCATCGGCGCTGACGAAATAACGTGCTCGCATTCAAGGGTTCGCTCATGGCCCGTGCCGTCCTTGTAGAAAACGGTCCAGGCGCTGCTCGCATCATCGTATTCGCAACGCGTCACCCGGCAATTCATATAGAGCTGGCCGCCGAGCGCTTTTGTCTTTTCCGCACACGCTTCCCACATCATACCGGGACCTTTGCGTGGGTACTTAAAGGAGTTGATCAGGGTCTTGATCACTTTAGAGCTGTCTTTGGGCTGACGCCGCGGAAAGAGGGCATTCTTAATCGCGCTCCCCAGAGAAAGACCCTTGATGCGCTGCGCCGCCCAATCGGCTGAAATTTCCTTGCAGCTCATTCCCCAAACTTTCTCGGTGTAACTCTTGAAGAAAGTGTTGAAGAGTCGTTTGCCGAATTGATTGCTCACCCAATCCTCGAAATTTCGCGGATCGGCGACCGGGAACAATCGTGCTTCCAGCCAGGAAAGAACACAGAGGGCGGAGCGGAGCGGACCGAGCCTGAACAGAGCTTCGAACGGCTTGAGCGGGTAAGTAAAGAATTTGCCGCCATAGAAAATTCTCGAGCTGCGCGGGCGATCGAGCATGTCGTTCGGCAGAATTTCGTGCCAGAAATCGTTAACCTCCTTCGATTTGGAGAAGAAACGATGGCCGCCGATATCGAAATGGAAGCCCTTGTAAGTGACGGTGCGAGAGATTCCTCCAACGTAAATGGGATCAGCTTCCAGGACCGTGACGCTCACCTCATTTTTCGACAAAAGGTAGGCGGCGGTAAGGCCCGCCGGTCCGGCTCCGATAATAGCTACGCTTGTTTTCATTTCATTAAGCCACCCAATTTCCCCGGGTAAAATTCCAAACGTACCAGCTCTCGAGGCTAAGCCCCGCCCCGCTGATTAACGCGATTGCAGTCACCGCGCTTGCTCGCGCCAGTCGCGAGCGGAGAGGAACATTGTGCAAATAATGCAAAAGCGCCAGCACGATAAGGGCATGCACGCAAAACTCGTAGCGCAGCATACTTTCCATCCCGACAGATGCGACGCCGGCCACTGATATGAAAAACAATATCGCCGCCGCGAAGTAAAATGCGATGCGATCCGACGCCGGTAATCGACGCCGAAAGGCGCCGCTGAATTCGAGTAGCGCCAGAGCCAACAACATGAGCCCTCCGATAGTCATCGCCATCTGACTCGCCTGTGTCGGATTCTCCAGCGCGGGAGTAAACCAGTGGTAGCTGGATGGTCGAAAAACGGCGAAATAATCAGGCTCAATCCCCCAACCAAATTGCTGAGTCAGCATGTAAATATTCCAGTTGCCGAAACGCAGCTGGCAAGAAACAAAGAAGGCGAGACCGCCCAGCATCGCCGCAAAGCTGACCAGAAACGCACCGCCATAACTACGAAACCAATCGCGCACGTTGACAATGCCTCGCCAGCCAAGTTCCCATACCCGTCGGACCAACGGTATAAACGCGCACGGTAATCCAACGATCCGGGTTGCCGACATCACCATGCCATGAAGGGCGGCCAATACTCTGGCCTGTCGTGTTTCTTTGCCGGTCCAAAAGAGAAAACCCAAAAGCGCCATTAGAAAAAGCGACTCTGAGTAAGCTGCCACCAGAAAAAATGCGGCCGGATGCGATGCAATTCCGAGAGCGCCGAGCAATTGCCACGCGAGCGGCAAATTCCAGCGGTTACAAAATAAGAAGAAATAGGTCCAAAAGCCCCACGCTGCTGCTTGCGCGGTTATAAGGAGCGCGTTCTCGGTGGCCAAGCCCAAGCCGTAATGCAGCCCCGCCGCCAAGCCAGGGTAGGCCGGAAAGAAGGCCGTGTTCGAGACTTCCATCATCTTGTGCGAAATGGGCGGAACGATGGTTTGGTAGCCCCGGTTCACGATATTGGCGAACCAGTAACTGTCGTGCTGGACCAGCGTTTGGTAGCGGTATTCCCACGGTCCGTCCGGGGCTAAGAGGAGCACCACCATTCCCAATTGCAGTAGAGTCACCGTTAAACCTGCAAAGATGGCCTTTGCCATGGCGAAAGGACGAAACATGGTGCGGGTCGGTGGAACCGCAGAGGAGATACGAAAGCCCCGGTCAATGCAAGGCTCTTCCCATATCTGTTTTCTTGTCTCAGTCTCTGCGCTGATCACGGCGGTCTTTTGACGCTGTTGCTCCACGTTTATTCGCACGCAACGACTGCTCTCGCGGTAACGCAAAACGCGAATCCGTCGCGTCAGTCCGAATCGACAAAGCGGAGGGACGGGCTCCGTCCCGTCCATGCAGTCTGTAGTGACGGGCGTGTCACCCGCATTCCGGCTTTTCGCGCAGCCGGCACGGCTACCTCTAGAGAAGACGAGGACGACACGCAGGTCGCCCCTCCATCCTACGGGGCAGCGAGCGAGCCCATCCGGATCGAAGGGCCTTTCCCGAGGCATGTTTTCCCCTCTGCTAGGTTTGCCTCCGCTGGAAGTAAGAGAGATCAGTGTCCCCCGGTTACGGTATAACCCTCGTTGCGCAAATCCTCCGCCAGATCTCGCTCCATCTCCGTGGCGGCCTCGAACGGCATCGGATTTAAATGCTCATAAAGCTCCGGGATCAAGCGAAGACCGTATTTTTTGACGACCCACGCAGACTTGTAACCATGGCGGTGATTCTCGAAACGATGCTCCGGCAAAAGTCCGCTCATGCCGACGTAAATGCATGGTTTGCGAGGATCGCGTTTTGGATTCGCCCGCAAAATCGATGGGTGTTGGGCCGCTTTATTGCTAAGCAGCACAACGTAGACGTGATGATGAAACTCTGCTTTAAGCCGCGAGTTCCGCTTCACCGGCAATGCCACGATACAACTCTTGGTAGCGCAATGCCGCGCTCGCCCATTCGAAATTGCGCGACATGGCGCGCATCATCAAATCGCGCCAGATTCCACGATCCAGAAAAAGCTCGCGTGCGCGCTTGATTGCATCCCAGAAAGCGTCGGCGGAATACTCGTAGCAAAGGAAACCGTAGCCGCGATCGAGCACCGGGTCGTAATCCTCCACGATTTCCTGAATTCCGCCAGTCGCGTGGGCGACGGGCAGCGCTCCATATTTCAAACTGTACATCGCCATCAGTCCGCCGGCTTCGAATCGCGATGGAATCAAGGTCACGTCGGCGCCAGCTTCAATCAGGTGGGCGAGCCGCTCGTCGTAATGGCGACGATAAGCAAATCGCGTCGGATAGCGGCGCGAGGCGATTGCGAGCTCCGTTTCAAAGGCCGGATCACCTTCGCCAAGGATGATCAGGCGCACGTCATCGGAGAGCATCCGGTCGAACAGCGGCGTAAGAATGCCGAAACCTTTTTCGGCCACAATGCGCGCCACCATTCCGAACACGGGGCCGCGCGGTGCCGGCGCCAGCTCCAGATCGGCCAGCAGCGCGTCACGGCAAATCGTTTTGCCCCAAAGCTTTTTCGGGCCAAAATGCGCCGGAAGAAACTGGTCCGTTTCTGGATTCCAGCGCGCGTAATCTGCCCCATGCAAGATTCCGCTCAACTTGTGCGCGTTCTCCCGCAGCACGCCATCGAGTCCACAGCCAAATTCCGGCCGTAAGATTTCATGCTTGTGATGTTCGCTTACGGTGGTGAGGCGATCAGCGAAGAGAATCCCGGCCTTCAAAAAATTCAGGCGTCCGAAAAATTCAACGCCCCGGAGTGAAAAATAGCGTTGCGGCAGATTCGTTAGGGCAAAATCAAGTCCCCAAAAACTTCCCTGCTCCGCGATTCGGTGAATGGTGAGCACAGTCGAGAAGGGCAAATTGTGGGCGCGAATATAAACGGGAACGAGCGCGGCCGCCCAATCGTGCAGGTGCAAAATTTGCGGAACCGGCGTCAGCCGGCGAGCCAATTCCACCGCCGCTTTGTTAAAGAAAATAAAACGGGCAGCGTTGTCTTCGTAGGGCACTCCGTGTTCGGCGTAAATTTCCGGACGATCAAAAAACTCATCACACCGGACAAAGAACAACTGCACGCCACTCGAGGTGCGTCCCTCGAGATATTCGGCCACATAATTCTTTTCCCCTACTCGAACATCAACCGTGACGCCGGTATCGTTTATCTCCGCATCCGCGTTCTCGCGAATTTCGCGATAGAACGGCAGAACCACCCCAACTTCGTGATCGCGTTCCCGCAGTTCATGCGGAAGCGCCTCGAGAACATCGATAAGCGCCCCTGCGCGCTGCAATGGCGGTGCTTCCGCGCTGATCATTAATATCCGCATCCTTTTAGGAGTCTACCGAGTACTCGTGCTTGAGCCAATCGAGCGCCTCTTCTCGCGATTTGAGCGTTCCTTCGAGCTGGCGCGTCTCTACCGCCTCCAGGATCTCGCCAAATTTCGGGCCCGGCTTCATCCCGAGGGCAATGAGATCGTCACCCGTCACCAGGGGCGGCGGAATGATCGGCTGATTGGCGAACTCCTCCTTTTTGCGGACGAGGAAATCATAGTTGTCGAGCATGGCGTGGCTACTTGCGCAATCGACCCGGTGCAGCTCCAACTCCTCCTCAAAGGTGGGCCGCGCCATGAACCGCTTCAGTTTGGCCACACGCATCCGGGGAACATCTTTGAAGACCATGTGCTGACGAACCATTTCGACGGTGGCATCAATCTCCGCCCGGGAAAAACGGAGCCGTTCCATGATCTGCTCCGTCATTTCCGCGCCTACGCGATCGTGGGCATTGAAACGAATTCGGCCGGTTTCGTCCACGCTCGCGGTCGGCGGTTTCGCGACGTCATGGAGAAGGACGCTGAAAACGAGCGGCAAAGAAACTTTTTCCGGCAACAATTCGAGCATTAAACGGGTATGCTGAAACACGTCGCCTTCGGGGTGAAACTGCGGCGGTTGTGCGCAGCCTTTCATCGATTCGATCTCCGGGATAATCGCGCGCAACAATCCGCTGGCATCGAGCAAATCCCACCCCCGCAGTCGATGAGGGGAAAGAAAAATACGTACCAGCTCGTCACGAATTCGTTCCGCGCTGATTTGTGTAATGCCGATCTTCGCTAAACCGCTGCGCCGGCTGGCCAATAGCCCGGATCAATTTTGCTTCGAGGTCGGCGCGGCCACCAACGAAATCAATCACCGTATTGTTTTCGGGATCGAAAAACATGCCATTAACCGTGAAATCGCGCCGCTGGGCGTCTTCTTCGGGCGATGAAAAATGCACTGCCGCCGGTCGGCGTCCATCCAAGTAGACATCGTCGGAACGGAAGGTCGCGACTTCGAATTGAAATTCGTTTTCCACCACAATGATTACGCCAAAGTGGGCGCCGACGGCGTGCGTGCGCGGAAAAATCTGTTGCACCTGTTCCGGCCGCGCATCCGTCACGATGTCAATGTCCTTCGGCACGCAACCGCGAACCATGTCGCGGACGCACCCGCCCGCGAAATAGGCAATGTGGCCCGAGCCGCGCAAACGGGAACAGATCTCTCGCGCCGTTTGTTCCATGAGCAATGTTTTCATCCGATACGGGGCGGTTCACCGAACCGTTCGTTTTACCTTGCGAGAGCGGGCGATTGAGGTCAATCGCCCCTGCCTACCCGGCGGTTGGCGCGACGCCTTTGTTTGACCGCAGCGAATAAATGATGAAACAGAAGACCGCAATGCAAATGCAGGAATCGGCGACGTTAAAGGCCGGCCATGGGTGAGCAAGCGGCACATGCAAATCGAAGAGCAAAAAATCGACAACGTGTCCGTAGCTGAGGCGATCGGTGAGATTCCCCAGTACGCCGGCCAGTAAAAGCGCCAGCGAAACATCCCGCCAGGCGTCTTTCCGGCTTCTCTTGCGCAGCAGGAGCGAAGCTACTGCGATTAATGCGATCGAAGAGAGAGCGACAAAAAACAGGTTGTTATTCTGAAATGAGCCGAAGGCCGCGCCGGTATTGGGCACGTTCACCAGATTGAACCAATTCGGAATAACCTTACGGGGCGATTCCGGATCGATATGCTGCAAAATCCAGCGTTTCGTCAGTTGATCCAACGCATAGAGCGGCAACGAAAGAAAAATGATCCATCTCATGCGGAAGAGAGACGCGCCTGAATGACATCTTCACACCGATCGCACAAATCCGGACGGGTCCGGCTTTTTCCCACGGTTTCGCGATGCCGCCAGCAACGTGCGCATTTAGCGAAGGAAGTCCTTTCTACCACCGCAGACGGCTCATTTGCCTCTTCAAGAACCAGTTCACCGATGATGAAAAATTCCTCAAGCTCGTCTCGCGATATTCCATCAATGAACTTGCGCTCGGACCTCAGAACGACACGCGCCTCAAGTGAATTGCCGATTAATTTTTGCTGCCGCGCCTTCTCTAAAGCCTGGCCAATCACGGCACGCAGTTTCAATAAACGATCGATAACTGCATTGACATAGGCATCGCTCGGCGGCGCGCCCATTTCCGGAAACAGCTGTAAATGAATTGATGCATTACCGTCAAGATATCGCCAGGCTTCTTCGCTCGTGAACGCGAGTACGGGCGCCAGGAGACGGCACAGCGCATCATAAATTCGGTGCATCGCCAATTGCGTTGCACGTCGCCGGGGCGAGTTCGCCGCATCGCAATACATCCGATCCTTGGTGATATCGATGTAGAGACTGCTGAGATCGACGGCACAAAATTGATTGATTGTGTGATAAACCTTGTGGAACTCGAATGATTCATAGGCGGCCCGACAATCGCCAATCACATCATCAAGTCGATCGACAATCCAGCGATCGATTAGCGTTGTAGCCGCGGTCGTTGACTGCGGGCCGGCGTCAGCGACACCGGCTACAGGAAAATCAAACAAATTGCCGTGCAAGATACGGAGCGTGTTGCGTATCCGGCGATAGGTGTCCCCCAGCCGGGTGAACATTTCCTCGGAAAAAGGAACGTCGTCCGTGTAATTGATGCTACTCGCCCACAGGCGCACCAGATCCGCGCCATGTTTACCGACGAAATGGCTGGCTTCCACCGGTTTATCGTAGGTGCTCGATTTTGAAATCTTCTTTCCATCCAGATCTACGACAAAGCCGTGAGTGACGCACGTCTTGTACGGAGCGCGGTTATTCAGCGCGACACTGGTCATGAGCGAAGACTGAAACCAGCCACGATGCTGATCGGTTGCTTCGAGATACATCTCGGCTGGATCATGTAATTCGGGACGCTTGGCGCAAACGGCCCGATGTGAAACGCCGCTATCGATCCAAACATCGATGGTGTCATTTCCTTTCCTTGTTCCGGAGGGCAAACCAAGTTCACCAGCCAGCTCCGAGTCGCTCAATTCGAACCAGACGTTTGATCCACGCGCAGCAACCAAATCAGCGAGCCGGCGAATCCAATCGGCATTTAAGATCGGGTCGCCCGATCCAGAATAGAAAACGGGAAGCGGCACGCCCCAGCTTCGTTGGCGTGAAATGACCCAGTCCGGCCGGGACTCGACCGTGCCGGCGATCCGGTTTTCGCCCCACAGGGGAATCCAGTCGACCTTGGTAATGGCATCGAGCGCGGCTGCGCGCAGATCATCGATCCGAATAAAGAACTGATCGACCGCGCGGAAGATGATGGGCGTCTTTGAGCGCCAGCAATAGGGATAGCTATGATGGAAATTTTGCTCGCCGAGCAGCATTTCGCGATCACGGAGCATGCGAACGATGTCGCGATTCGCATCAAAAACGTATTTGCCGACGAGTTCGGGAATACCCACTTCCTCGGTGTAGCGCCCATGATCGTCGACCGGCGAAAAGATCGGGAAACCATTCTTCGAACCGAGCGCATAATCGTCCTCGCCATGCCCGGGCGCGACATGAACCGCGCCAGTGCCGGTATCCATCGTGACAAACTCTGCGGTAAGAATCATCGAAGTCCTTGGTAGCAATGGATGCTGCGCGCCGAAACCCTCGAGCTTCGAGCCCGGGAACGTCTGCATCGGCTCACCGGTGGGTTGGAACCCGGTCGCGAGGCTAAAGGCATCGACTAGTTTGTCCGCAAGTACGAGAACTTCCGAGACCCCCTCGCGCCTAAATTCCTGCACGACGTAGATCTCTTTT
>WNGO01001147.1_pt1 | contig 30860 bp, 21 predicted proteins | sample 5400511 | NCBI WGS metagenome assembly WNGO01 (sample SAMN13153380, study PRJNA577476) | soil metagenome | isolation source: 20 cm soil or saprolite under Garry oak tree replicate 2 | place: USA:California | collected 2016-06-15 | reverse complement strand
GGCCGCACGCCGGACGGCATCCTGGCCGTTCGACCGTTGAAGGACGGCGTGATCGCGGACTTCGACGTCACCGAGAAGATGCTGCGGTTCTTCCTGAAGACCATAATCGATCGCCACCTGTTCCGCGTAAAGCCCAAGGTGATCGTGTGCGTGCCCTCGGGCATCACCGAGGTGGAAAAGCGCGCCGTGCGCGACTCGGCGCAGTCGGCCGGGGCGAAGGAGGTCTACATGGTCGCCGAGCCGATGGCGGCGGCGATCGGCGTGGGGCTGCCCGTCGAGACGCCCACCGGAAACATGGTGATCGACATCGGAGGCGGCACGACCGAGATCGCGGTGATCGCCCTCTCGGGAATCGTGTCGGATACCTCGATCCGCACCGGCGGGGACGAGCTGGACCAGGCGATCGTGCAGTTCATGCGTAAGAACTACAACCTCCTGATCGGCGAGCCCACGGCCGAGCAAATCAAGATCCAGATCGGATCGGCCGCACCGGTCGGGGAGGAGCGGGAAATGGAAGTGAAGGGCCGGGACTTGGTCTCCGGGATTCCGAAGATCGTGCGCGTGCATTCGAGCGAGATCCGCGAAGCCGTGCAGGAGCCGATCCAGCAGATCGTGGACGCGGTGCGGCGGGCGCTCGAGATCACGCCGCCGGAGCTGGCCTCGGACATCGTCGATCGGGGGATCGTGATGACCGGGGGGGGCGCGCTGATCCGCGGCCTCGACGTGCTACTGCAGCAGGAGACGGGCCTGCCGATCCACCTCGACGAGGACCCGATGACCTGCGTCGTGCGGGGGACGGGGCGGATCCTCGACGATCCGGAGAAATACCGCAACGTCCTGACCACCTAGGGCGATGGCGCTCGGAGCGGACCGCTATGCCTCGCGGGGCGACACCTTCGCGTTCCTCGGTTGCGTCCTCCTTTCCGTCGCCGCCATGAGTCTGCCGGAGCGGATCCGCGATCCGCTGGCGCGGGGGCTGCGTGAGACGGTGCTCGCCCCGTTCCTGGCGCTGCAACAGCAGACGGAGCTCCTCTCCGCGTCGCTCGCGCGCTACGACGCGGTGGTCGCACAACGCGACTCCGCCGCCCTCGCCGCCACCTTCCTCCCCGAGCTGCGGGGGGAGAACATCCGACTCCGCGGCTTGCTCGGTCTGGGTACTCGCCTCTCGAGCGGCTACGTGCCGGCCGAGGTGCTGCGCGAGCCCGAACCCACCGGCGCGCTCACGTTCCTCGTGTCGGCGGGAAAGAAGCAGGGGGTGAAGCCCCTGGCGGCGGTGGTGAGCCCGGAGGGCCTGGTGGGGATCGTCAGCTCGGTGGACGCGAAGACCAGCGTGGTCGTGAGCTGGGCGCACCCCGAGTTCCGCGCCAGCGCCATGGCGGCGGATGGGAGCGTGTACGGCATCGTCGCACCGCACGGCAGCGAAGGGCCGCGCATCTGGCTGCTCGAGCTCCAGGGCGTGGCCTACCGGCAGCTCGTGTCCACCGGCACGATGATCCTCACGTCGGGTCTGGGGGGTGTGCTGCCGCGCGGCATTCCGATCGGCACGGTGGTGGGTGTCGCGGGGGAAGCGGAGGGATGGGAGCGCACCTACCTCATCCGGCCCGCGGTCCACCCCGCCGCCGTCACGCACGTGATGATCCTCACCGGGCCGCCGGTCCGGGGGGACCTGCGTTCGGTGTTCGAGTCGAGCGGAGAGACGCCGTGAGACGCAGCGACAAGTACCGCTTCTACGTGATCCTGGCGGCCCTCGTGGTGCTGCAGTTCTCCGTCCGCGGGCGGCTGGGGGGCGACCGCGTGGCGCCCGATTTCTTGTTGCTGGCGCTGCTCATCTACACGATCCGGGCCCGGCCGGGCCCGAGCGCCGGCGCCGGCTTCCTGGTCGGCCTGTTGCGGGACGCGCTCACGCCGGCGTCGTTCGGGGCGGGGGCGCTCGCGCACACGCTCGTGGGGTATCTCTCGTCCTGGAGCAAGGCGGTGTTCTTCGCGGAGAACCTGTTCGTGAACGGCTGTCTGTTCTTCGCCGGCACCTGGTGCCGCAACCTCGCGGTGGCCCTCGCATCCGGGAAGCTCAAAGGAGGGCTGTTGGGATGGGAGCTGCTCGTGTGGTCTCCTATCCAGAGTCTGACCACGGCCGTGGCGGGCGTCCTCGTGCTGTGGCTGTTCGGGCGACATCTCGCGATCCGGTTGAGTGACGCATGAGCGCGTTCCACCCGCACCTGCTCGAGCGGCGGCTCCGCCTCACACGGACGGTGGTGTTGGGAGCGGGGGCCGCCCTGGTGCTGGTGTTCTTCCGCACGCAGATCCTCGACCACTCGAGATACCAGCTGCAGTCGGAAACGAACCGGCTGCGACCTATCCCGCTGCCCGCGCCCCGCGGCATCATCACCGACCGCAACGGCAAGATCCTCGCGGAGAATCTCACGGGATACACCGTGTCGCTGCTTCCGGCGGACGACGAAGACTCGCTCGAGGCTACGTTGCGGCGCATGGCGCCGATCGTGAAGCTCGACGGCCCGGCGATCGAACGCCTGCTGATGCGGTACCGCCGGACGCCGTACCTGCCGGTCAGCGTGCTCCCGAACGCGACGTTCGAGATCGTGTCGGCGCTGGAAGAGCGGCGGCTGATCTTCCCGGGACTCCTGATCCAGCCGGAGCCGAGGCGGCACTACCCCGACAGCTCGCTGGTGGCCCATTTGGTAGGATACGTCGGCGAGATCACGGAAGCGGAACGGGCCCAGCGCCGCTTCGCGACGGTGCGGCTGGGGGGCCTGCTGGGGAAGGGCGGGCTGGAGCGTCAGTACGACGACTCGCTCCGGGGCGCGGACGGTGTGCGGTTCGTCGAGGTGAGCGCGTTCAACCGCGTCGTGCGCGAGGCCGGCGCCGGCTCCCGGCTGCCGCCGGTGCCGGGCCGGGCGGTGCACACCACGATCGACCTCGAGCTGCAGCGCTACATCGCCCAAATCTTCCCGGCGGGACAACGCGGCGCGGTGCTCGCGCTGAACCCCAATTCGGGCGAGATCCTCGCCCTGTACAGCGCGCCGGGCTTCAATCCCAACGCCTTCGTGGGCGGCGTGGACCCGGACTATTGGCGCCGCCTCAACGTGAGCGAGGCACACCCGCTGTTCGACCGCACCATCCAGGCGCGCTATCCGCCGGGATCCACCTGGAAGCTGGCCCTGGCCGCGATGGCGCTGCGGCGCGGCGTCGTCACGCTGCGGTCGCGCATGCCGATCCCGTGTCGCGGCGGCTTGCAGTACGGCAACCGCTTCTTCCGCTGCTGGTCGGCCCAAGGGCACGGCGCCCTCGTCCTCTCCGACGCGATCGCCCAGAGCTGCGACGTGTACTTCTACCAGCTGGGCCTGAAGCTCGGCCTCACGTCGCTGCTCGAGGACGCCACCGGTTTGGGGTTCCACGCGCGCACCGGCATCGACCTCCCCGGCGAGATCACCTCGGAATTCCCTGGCGGGACCGACTACTACGACCGCGTGTACGGCCCGCGCCGCTGGACGTCGGCGGTGACCCTGAACCTGGCGATCGGGCAAGGGGAAAACGCCCAAACCCTCGTGAACATGGTCCGCTTCTACCAGATGCTCGCGAGCGACGGCCGGGCACGCTCACCCTACCTCGTCCACCCCTCCGCCGGCTCGAACGTCAGCCTCGACCTCGCACCCGACCAGCTCGCGGGACTGCGGCAGGCGATGATCAGCGTGGTGGAGCGCGGCACGGCGCGAGGCGCGGGGCGGTTCGGCGGCAGCGTCGCGATCGCCGGTAAGACCGGTACGGCGCAAAACCCGCACGGGCCGGCGCACGGCTGGTTCATCGGATTCGCGCCCGCCGAGAAACCGGAGATCGTCGTGGGGGCCATCGTGGAGTTCGCACGCGAGGGCCCCTACGTGGCACCCCTCGTGACCCGCGTGATCGGGCACTATCTCGGGGTCGACACGACGCTCGCGTCGAAGATTCGGATCGTGCTTCCCACCGACACGGCGCCGCACGCCATGCAGATCCTCCCCGGCGCGCCGGAAGAGGACTCGACCATCGTGCCCCCGATCCTCCCCCCCAACCTGCCTCCGGACAGCGGCAATGCGCCTCCGCCTCGCTGAGATCGACCGACCGCTCACCGCGGTCGTGGTCGCCCTGGCCGCGTACGGGCTGGCGACGCTCTATTCCGCGGGACAAACCGACGTCCCCACGTTCGTCGCCACCATCTGGGAAAAACAGCTGATCTGGCTGGGTGTGGGGACGGCGGCCGTCATCCTGATGTTTCGGACGTCGCCGCGGTTGCTCGAATGGGCGACACCGTACGCCTACGGCATCGGCGTCGTGGTGCTGCTGTTCACGCTGGTCGTCGGTACGGGGGCGGGCACCGCCGCGAGCGAGCGGTCGTGGATCGCGATCGGGGGGGTACGCCTGGGCCAGCCGGCCGAGCTGGCCAAGCTCGCTGTGGTTCTTATGTTGGCCCGCTGGCTCGCCGAGCGGCGGGAGGCGCCGGCGACGCTGCGCGACCTGCTGCCGCCGTGCCTCATCGCCGGCGTACCGACGTTCCTCGTCGCCAAGCAGCCGGACCTGGGAAGCGCCATCGTGTTCATCGCGATCTTGTTCGCGATGCTGTACTGGGCCGGCACGAAGCCCTCGCTGCTGCTCCTCCTCGGGTCGCCCGTGATCGGCCTGGCGCTCGCCTTCTCCACGGTGGCGTGGGGCGCCTGGATCATCGTGCTGTGCGCGCTCTTGTTGTGGTGGCGGCCGTACGTGTGGGAAGGCCTGGCCGTCATGCTGGCGAACGTGGTCATGGGCGTCGTGGCGGTGCCGTTCTGGCGTCGCCTCGCTCCCTACCAGCAGAACCGCCTGCTCGCGTTCCTGAACCCCGAGGTGGACCCCCGCGCGACCGGGTGGCACGTCATCCAGTCGAAGATCGCGATCGGGTCGGGAGGGTTGCTGGGGCAGGGGTTCACGCACGGGCCGCAGAAGCGGCTCGCCTTCCTGCCCGCCCAGCACACGGACTTCATCTTCCCGGTGGTGGGGGAGGAGCTGGGGTTCGTCGGCGTGGTGGTCGCGCTGGCGCTCCTCATCACCCTGATCCTCATCTTGCTCCGCATCGCGCGGCGCGCCACGGACCCCTACTCCAGCCTGTGCGTGTTCGGCTTGGCCGGGATGCTGTTCACCCACATCATCGAGAACGTGGGGATGACGGTGAATCTGCTGCCGATCACCGGCATCCCACTGCCGTTCTTTTCTTACGGCGGCTCGTTCCTGCTCGCCTGCTCGATCGCCGTGGGCATCTCGCTGCGGGTTGCGTGGGAGTCTCGCCAATCGGGCTACGCTGAGCTCTGACAACGAGTTACGCGGTCGGGGCTGGCGCCGGGGGAAGGCCCCTCCCAAATTGTCGCCTTCAAGTTCCCCACTGTGGCGCGAATGGCCTGGTTCAAAAAAGAGCGTAAGCCCCGCACCTCCGAACGGGTAAAGCTGGAGATTCCAGCCGACGCCTGGGAGAAATGCGACGAGTGCGGGCACATCGACATCAAGGACCGGTTCGTCCGCGCGCTGAACGTGTGCCCCAATTGCGGGCACCATCGCCGCATTTCCGCCCAGGAGTACATCGACCTGCTCATCGATGAAGGCTCCTGGCACGAGCTCGACGCCAGACTCCGGTCCACCGATCCCCTTCATTTTGAGAACTACAAGCAGCGCCTCGAGGCGGCGATCCAGAAGGCAGGTCCGCTCGAGGGGGTGCGGACCGGGTACGGCCGGCTGGACGGCATGCCGCTCGACGTCGCCGTGATGGACTTCAACTTCATGGGCGGCTCGATGGGGTCGGTGGTGGGCGAGAAGATCGCTCGGCTGACCCGGCGGTCGGTCGAGCGGCGGGTCCCCCTCGTCATCGTGTCGGCGTCGGGCGGGGCGCGGATGCAGGAGGGGGTGCTGTCCCTCATGCAGATGGCCAAGACTTCGGTCGAGATCGCCCGGTTGCAGGCGGCCCGGGTGCCCTTCATCTCGATCCTCACGAACCCCACGACGGGGGGCGTGTCCGCGTCCTACGCCATGCAGGGAGACGTGATCCTGGTGGAGCCGGGGGCGGTGGTCGGGTTCGCCGGGCCGCGGGTCATCAAGCAGACGATCGGCCAGGACCTGCCGCCCGGCTTCCAGACGGCCGAGTTCCTGCTCGAGCACGGCATGATCGACGCGGTGGTACCGCGCAGCGAGCTGCGGGACACCACCGCCCAGCTGCTCCGTCACATGGCCGGCCGGCAACCGGCGGAGGCTGCCGACTGACCCGGTTGTCCTTCGAGGACGCCTGCCGCTATCTCTTCGCGCGACAAGGGAGCCGTATCGAGTGGAGCCTCGGACCGACCGAGGGGCTCCTGGCCGTGCTGGGCCATCCCGAGCGGCACTTCCCCGCGATCCATGTGGCGGGCAGCAACGGCAAGGGCTCGACGTGCGCGTTCACCGCGACCGAGCTGCGCGCCCGGGGGCTCAAGGTCGGGTTGTACACGTCGCCGCATCTCGTCTCGGTGCGAGAGCGCGTGGAGGTGGACGGGGTGCCGATCGGCGAGGAGGCCTTCGCCGAATGGACCACGTTCCTGCGCCCCCACATCGAGCGACTCGACGCGAGTTTCTTCGAGGCCACGACCGCGATCGCTTTCGCCGACCTCGCGGCGCGGGGGGTGGACGTCGCCGTGGTCGAAGTCGGACTGGGAGGGCGGCTCGACTCGACCAACGTCATCACGCCGCTCGTGTCGGTGGTCACCAAAATCGCGCGGGAGCACACCGACTACCTGGGGACGGACCTCGCGTCGATCGCGCGGGAGAAGGCCGGCATCGCGAAGCGCGACGTTCCGTTCGTGACGGGGGAGGCGGATCCCGCCGTTCGCCAAGTGCTCGTCGCGGAAGCCGAGCGCCGCGGCGCCAACCCGGTGATCCTGGTGGACTCAGGCGCCCCGCCCACCCGGCCGCTCGGCTTGAAGGGACGGCACCAGCACGCGAACGCCTGGGTCGCGCTGGCGGCGCTGAACGCGCTGCCGCCCCCCTTCGGACCCGTCGGCGACAAGTGGCCGGACAGCTTCGGGCACGGCTACCTGCCCGGGCGATTCGACGTGCGCGGCCGGTGGATCTTCGACGTGGCACACAACCCCGACGGCGCCCGCGTTCTCGCCGACACGCTGCGAGAGCACGATCCGCCGCACCCGCGGCGCGCCCTGGTGGGCGTGCTGGGCGACAAGGACTATCTCGGGATGATCGACTGCCTCACGCCCGAAGTCGACGGCTTCGTGTTCACCATGCCCGACACCGCTCCCGAGCGACGGCGCTGGGACCTCGGCCGGCTGGAGCGCGAGCTGGGCGGGCTCGCCGTGGCGCACGAGTTCGAGCCGGAGTTCGAGCGCGCATTGGAGCGGGTGCAGGACGACGCCGCAACGGTGATCGTCACCGGATCGTTTCACACCGTGGGCGACGCACTCGCTCGCTTGCCCGGGTTCGCACCGGTCGCCTGATTCACCCGGGCCACCTGGGCATACCGGAGTTCCGATGCCTGGTAGTGTCTCGCGCGCTCAGGCTCAGCGATGCATACGACTGGGGATCTGGCTCTCGCTCTTGGGATTGCCCCTCCTGGTCCTATACCTTGCCACGCACCGCATGGAGCGACGTGAGCTCGCACGCTCGCGGACGTGGCCCTCCACCGAAGGGACGCTCCTAGAGCTCCGGTGGGAATGTTCGAGGGTGGGTCGCCGGGAAGCCTGCCATCCGCGCGTCGCTTACGACTACCACGTTCCGGAGCCGCGCTTGACGCCCGAGGGGATCAGGGATGTCGGTCGCACCTACAGTGGGACCAAGATCACCTTGGGGGATGAGGAGTTGTCAGGGCGGGAAGATTGGGACGACATCGTCCGTCGGTATCGTAGAGGTGCTCGAGTCGGCGTGTTCTACGACCCTCATGAGCCCAGCAACGCTGTACTCGAGCGGCGCATTCCGCGGGAGTCTACGATGCCGCTCTGGCTCGCATGCGCCAACGTTGGCGCGGGCACGCTCCTGCTTCTATACGGTCGATGGTTGTTGCGGAGACAAGGGTCCGCAGCCGGAGTGCCACCTCGTCCGTCACTCAGGGACTAACGCGGGTCCATACGAAGGTCGCAGCGCGCCCGCTTGCCGGGGTTCGCGCCGGTCGGCTAAATTGTTGCGATGCAAGGACAAGCCTTACCAGGCTTCCGTGATTTTCACCCCGACGAACTGGCTCTCCGCAATCACATCTTCGCCACCTGGCGCGAGGTCGCGCGGCGCTACGGTTTTCAGGAATACGATGGCCCCCCGCTCGAGCCTCTGGAGCTGTACACGGACAAGAGCGGTGAGGAGATCGTGCAGCAGCTGTACGCGTTCGAGGACAAGGGCGGGCGCAAGGTCGCGCTGCGTCCCGAGATGACTCCCACCCTCGCCCGCATGGTGGGGGCGCACGCTCAGGCCCTCAAGAAGCCGATCCGCTGGTTCTCCATCCCCCAGTTGTTTCGGTATGAGCGGCAGCAGCGCGGCCGGCTGCGAGAGCACTTTCAGCTCAACATGGACATCATCGGGGAAGCGAGCCCGCTGGCCGACGCGGAGCTCATCGCCGCCGCGATCGATATCATGCGCGCGTTCGGGCTCAAGCCGGCCGACGTCCGGGCTCGGGTCTCGGACCGACGCGTCCTCAGAACCCTGCTGCTCGGCCGGGGCATTACGGAAGCCCAGCTGCCGACCGCATTCGAGGCGATCGACAAGAGCGAGCGGGTCCCGAAAGACGTCGTCGAGGCCAAGCTTCGGGAAACGGGAATCGGGAAACGGGAAACGGAGGCCGTTTTCGAGATCGCGGCGCTGCGCGGGCTCGACGCCGTGGCGACTGCGCTCGCCAAGGTGAAGGGCGGGGAGGAGGCGGGGGAGCCGCTCCGCCAGGCCGTCGGGGCCCTGGAGGCGATGGGACTCGGGGACTTTGTCGCGGTGGATCTCACGATCGTCCGCGGCCTCGCCTACTACACCGGGATCGTGTTCGAGCTGTTCGACACGGGACAATCGCTGCGCGCCGTGTGCGGCGGCGGCCGCTACGACGGCTTGCTGAAGGCGCTCGGCGGCGTCGATCTCCCCGCCCTGGGGTTCGGCATGGGAGACGTCGTCCTCGGCGAACTGTTGAAGGAGCGCGCCCCGACCGATCAGGCGTCGACGAAGCTCGACGCCTTTTTGATAGCGGTGAGCGGCGAGGACGTGGCGTCGGTGCTCAAGCTGGCGCACCAGCTGCGCGACCGGGGCGTCGCGGTCGAATACGGCCTCCGCCCGGCGGCCATCCGCAAACAGCTGGAGCTCGCCGCCGCGCGGGGAGCGCCTCGGGCCGTCATTCTCGGCCCCGACGAACGAGCGGCGGGCGACGTAGTCCTGCGGGACTTGAAGGCGGGCACGGAGGAGCGGGTGCCCCTCGCGAAGCTCGTTCAGGGATTCTTCCACTAATGGCCCAAGCGCAGAAGATCACGCCACGCGCCAAAGACTTCAGCGAGTGGTACAACGACGTCATCATGCAGGCCGAGCTGGCGGATTATTCGCCGGTGCGCGGCTGCATGGTGATCCGGCCCCACGGCTACCGTATCTGGGAGCTGATGCAAGCAGCCCTGGACGACATGTTCAAGGCGACGGGCCACCAGAACGCCTACTTCCCGCTGTTCATCCCGATGAGCTTCCTCGCGAAAGAAGCGGAGCACGTGGAAGGCTTCGCCAAGGAAGTGGCGCTGGTGACCCACACCCGTCTCAAGGCGACGGGCAAGAGCGGCGCTCAGGCGGTGATGCTGGACCCCGAGTCGGCGCTCGAGGAGCCGCTGGTGGTGCGACCGACGTCCGAGACGATCATCTACGCCATGTTCGCCAAGTGGATCCAGAGCTACCGCGACCTGCCGCTCCTGATGAATCAGTGGTGCAACATCGTGCGCTGGGAGCTCCGGACCCGGCTGTTCCTCCGCACGACGGAGTTCCTGTGGCAGGAGGGGCACACCGCACACGCCACCGAGGCCGAGGCCGAGGCCGAGGCGCGCCAGATGCTGGGCGTGTATCGCACGTTCCAGGAGCAATGGATGGCGATGCCGGTGATCACCGGCCGGAAGACGGACAGCGAGAAATTCGCGGGCGCGCTGCGCACCTACGCGGTGGAAGCGCTGATGCAGGATAATAAGGCGCTGCAGGCCGGCACCTCGCACCATCTCGGGCAGAACTTCGCCAAAGCGTTCAACGTGCAGTACCAGACCGCCGCGGGCGGGCTCGAATACGTGTGGAACACCTCCTGGGGCGTCACCACGCGCATGATCGGCGGGCTGGTGATGACGCACTCGGACGACAACGGGCTCGTCTGCCCACCGAAGCTCGCGCCGGTACAGGTGGTGATCGTGCCGATTTGGAAGTCGGAGGAGGAGAAGGGCCAGGTGCTAGGGGTTGGGGACAAGGTGAAGGCGGAGCTGGTGAAGGCCGGTATTCGCGTCGAGTTGGACGCCCGTGACAGCCTCAAGCCCGGCGCCAAGTACTTCGAGTGGGAGGCCAAAGGCGTGCCGTTGCGGCTCGAAATCGGCCCGCGCGACGTGGCGGCGGGGCAGGTGATGACGGCGCGCCGTACCGGCGGCAAGGCGCCCGCCAAACTGGATGGGATCGGCGCCGTGGTGCGGAACAGCCTCGACGAGATCCAGGCCATGCTATTGCAAGCGGCCAAGGAGCGACGCGAAGCGCATTCCATCCGCGCCGTCACGACGCAGCAGTTCGTCGAGTTCATGAAGGGCGCGGGTGGGTTCGCCTATGGCGGCTTCTGCGGCTCGGTCGCGTGCGAGGCCGAGATCAAGCAGGCAACGGGCGCGACCGTCCGTGTGCTGCCCGACCCCGAATTCCGCTCCGCCGAGGCGCCCAAGACGTGTCTGTGGTGCGGGAAGCCCAGCGTCGCGGAGGCGGTGTGGGCGCAGGCGTATTAGCGTTCGACCCCGCGCTGCTCCGCTCGATCGCGGAGCGAGTCGGCACGCCCACCTACGTCTACAGCGCCAACCTGATCCGCGCCCAGTACCATGCGCTGCAGGACGCCTTGAAGGACGTGCCGCACCGCATCTGCTATTCGGTGAAGGCCAACGGCAACATCGGGGTCCTCAAGGTCCTCAAAGGCCTGGGCGCGGGCGCCGACATCGTGTCCGTGGGCGAGCTGCGGCGTACGCTCGCCGCCGGCTTCGAGGCCAGCGCGATCGTGTTCTCCGGCGTGGGGAAGACCGCCCCGGAGCTCGAAGAGGCAATCCGCGCCGGCGTCGGATTCTTGAACGTCGAGTCGTCGGCCGAGCTGGATGCGGTGATCGCGGCCGCCCGGAAGCTCAAGAAGCGCGCGAGCCTCGGCATCCGCGTCAATCCGGACGTCGCGACCGAAACACACCCGTATACCAAGACCGGCGAGAAGACCGCCAAGTTCGGCGTGCCCTACGACGAGGTCGTGAACGTGGCCCAGCGCGTGGCGGCCGAGCCGCTCTTCACGTTGCGCGGGCTCGCGATGCACCTCGGCTCCCAGATCACCGACGTCGAGCCGTATCATCGCGGCACCGTGAAGCTGCTCGAGCTGGTGACGGCGCTGCGCGCCTCGGGGATCGGCACGATCGAAGCGCTGGATGTGGGCGGCGGGCTGGGCGTGCGCTACCACAACGAGAAGGCGCCGAGTCCGCAAGACTTCGCCGCCGCGGTGGCGCCGCCGATCAACCAGGCCGGGCTCGCGCTGCTATGCGAGCCGGGGCGCTACCTCGTGGCAAACGCGGGCGTACTCGTCACCAAGGTGCTGTACCGCAAGCATGCCGGGGGCAAGGATTTCGTCGTGGTAGACGCGGGAATGACGGACTTCGTGCGGCCCAGCCACTACAACGCCCATCACGAGATCGTCCCGCTGAGAGACGGCAGCCGACCCGAGGAGCTCGTGAACGTCGTGGGCCCCATCTGCGAGTCGGGGGATTTCCTCGCGCTCGACCGCAAGCTGCCCGCGGTCGAGCCCGGCGAGTACCTGGCGGTGCTCGGCACGGGCGCGTACGGCTTCGTCATGAGCTCGACCTACAACCAGCGGCCCCGGCCGCCCGAAGTTCTGGTCGAAGGCGATCGTTACTACATCGCGCGGCAGCGCGAGACGCTCGACGACCTGCTGCGCGGGGAGGTGCTCGACCCCACCACCTGGTACCGGGCGGGTGGTGCATGAACCAGATCCTCATCCTCGACTACGGCTCGCAGTTCACCCAGCTCATCGCGCGCCGGGTGCGCGAGGCGCACGTCTACTGTGAGATCCATCCCGCCGCGCGCGGCGGCGACCTGGGCTTCATCAAGCAGTTCGCCCCGAAGGGCATCATTCTCTCCGGCGGCCCCAACTCGGTGTTCGACCCCGGTGCGCCCACGGCCGATCCGAAGCTCCTCGAGCTCGGTACACCCATCCTCGCCATCTGCTACGGCATGCAGCTCGTGGCCCATCTGGCGGGCGGGAAAGTGACGCCGTCCCCACTGCGCGAGTACGGTCGGGCCGAGATCACGGTGCGGGACGCGACGGGGCTGTTCGCGGGATTCGAGCCCCAGGGGTGCGTCACGGTGTGGGCCAGCCATGGCGACCGGATCGACCAGCCGCCGCCCCACTTTCGCGTGACGGCCTCGAGCCCCAACGCGCCGGTGGCGGGCTTCCAGCACGAGTCCCGGCCGATTTTCGGCGTGCTGTTTCACCCCGAGGTGGCCCACACGCCTCGCGGCGGGGAGATGCTCCACAACTTCCTGTTCGAGATCGCCGGCTGCGCGCCCGATTGGACGCCCGGTCATTTCATCGAGCGGGAAGTGGAGCGGATCCGCGGGGCCGTGGGGCCCGTCAAGCACGCGATCTGCGGTCTCTCGGGCGGTGTGGACTCAGGCGTCGCGGCCGCGCTCGTGCACCGCGCGATCGGCGACCGGCTGACCTGCATCTTCGTGGATCACGGGCTGCTGCGCCTGAGCGAGCGGGAGCAGGTGGAGCGGACGTTCCGGGCGCACCTCGGGATCGCCTTGCGGGTCGTCGATGCCGGCGCGCGCTTCCTCGACGCGCTGGCCGGGGTCGAAGACCCGGAAGAGAAGCGGCGCCGCATCGGTCACACGTTCATCGACGTGTTCGAGCAAGCGGCCGAGGACGTGAAGGGGGACGTGGGATTCCTGGTGCAGGGAACGCTCTATCCGGATGTGATCGAGTCCGCCTCGCCGTTCGGCGGGCCCTCGGTGACGATCAAGACGCACCACAACGTGGGGGGCCTGCGACCGAATCTCCCGTGGAAGCTGATCGAGCCGCTGCGCGAGCTGTTCAAGGACGAGGTACGCCAGGTCGGCCGGGAGCTCGGCTTGCCCGAAGAGATCGTGGGCCGGCATCCGTTCCCGGGCCCCGGACTGGCGATCCGCGTGCTCGGGCCGGTAACCGAGGCCCGCCTCGATCTGCTGCGCCGCGTGGACGCGATCTACCTCGAGGAGATTCGTGCAGCGGGTCTGTACGACCAGATCTGGCAGGCGTTCGCCGTGCTGCTCCCGATCAAGTCAGTCGGCGTGATGGGAGACTTCCGCACGTACGATCACGTGGTGGCGCTGCGAGCGGTGACGAGTCGGGACGGGATGACGGCGGATTGGTATCCGTTTCCTGCAGATGTCCTGGCCAAGATCAGCAGCCGGATCATTAATGAAGTACGGGGAGTGAATCGGGTGGTCTACGATGTCAGTTCCAAACCGCCGGCGACCATTGAATGGGAGTGACAATCGTTGTACGACGCTACGACGCTATGTTGTATGAGCGCGAAATTGATGCTCCGTGCGCAATACCGATGCTGATTGCGTCGATGAATCGCAGCATTCTTAGGCATGGGCGACTTCCGCAAGCTTCGAGCGTGGCAGGAGGCCGTCGCGCTCGCGGTCCGCTCCAGGGATGCAATCACCAAGCTGCCGAGGAAGGAGCAAGCCGCCGCGGGCCGAGGGAATTCCGTCGCTATCTCGACATCGCTCGAGGGTCGCTGCACGAGATCGAGGCAATTCTGGCGCTCGCCGAAGCTCTCGGATACTTGACGGAACCGGATCTCGCGCCGGTGAGGCTAACGCGCGATAACTGCGGGAAGATGGTCTACGGGTTACTGCGCAAGATGGGCGGGCGGTGAGCCTCGTGGTGCCCTTTCGTACAACGTAGCGTCGTAGCGTCGTATGACGCCTCTAGATATTCTTATCCTCCAAGAGCTTCAAAAAGTCCTTCCCCGTGCCCACCACCGCCAGCTTCCCCGGCACATCGGGCTCCTTCGCGAACTGCGCGATCTTTCCGAGGACGGGCAGGTACTGGTTGGACACCTCCAGCGGCGGGGCCACGATCAGGAAGAAGTAGTGTACGGGCTTGCCGTCGATCGCATTGAAGTCGATGCCGTCGAGCTTCCGCCCAAACGCGACGCGCAAGCGGTTCACGGCCAGCGCACGACAGTGCGGGATCGCGATATTCTGACCGATGCCCGTCGACCCGAGCGTCTCGCGACGCTTCAGCATCTTCACGAGGGTCTGCTCGGCCTTGTCGTCCAGCTGGAGCAAGCCCACGAGCTCTTTCAAGACGTCGTCTTTGGTGGTGCTTTGCAGCTGCAGGTTGATGGCGTCTTCGGCAAAGAACTCACGCAGGCGCACGTCCTAGTCCCTCCGGTCGAAACGGCGGCGAAACGTAATGGCTGGTTGCTCCCCGCGCAACGCGTCATTACGTTGTGTCTCATGCACTTCCCGTACCACACAGGGCACGATTTTCCCCTGTTCCTCGCCCCCATGTCGGGGGTGTCGGAGTCCCCCTTCCGGCTGTTGTGCCGGCGGTTCGGGGCGGACGTCGTCGTGTCGGAATTCATCTCCGCGGTCGGCGTGGCCCGCGGCCTCGAGCACCTGTTCGACGACATGCGCTTCGAGGAAGCGGAGCGCCCTATCGGCATTCAACTGTATGGCGCAGACGCCACAGTCATGGCGCGCGCAGCCGAGATGGTCACCGAAGCCGGCCGGCCCGACTTCATCGACATCAACTTCGGCTGCCCGGTGAAGAAGGTCGTCAAGAACAACGGCGGATCGGGCTGCTTGCGGGATCTCGATCTGGTCGAGCGCATCATCCGGGCGGTGCGAAGTGCAACGCCCCTCCCCGTCACCGTGAAGATCCGGAGCGGCTGGAACGACGCGCAGCGCGATCCCGTCACCATCGCGCAGCGCTGCCGCGAGGCCGGTGCCCAGGGCCTCACGCTGCACGCCCGCACGCGTACCCAGATGTTCTCCGGGAGCGCGAACTGGGACGAGATCGCCCGGGTGGTCGAGGCGCTCGACATTCCGGTCATCGGGAACGGCGACATCACTACGGCGGCAGACGTCGTCGCCATGCGGGCGCACACGAACTGCGCCGGGGCCATGATCGCGCGCGGCTCGTTCGGCAATCCCTGGATCTTCACGCAGGCCCGGGCCCTGCTCGCCGGCCGGCCCGCGCGACCGGACCCGACGCCTGAGGAGCGGGTCGCCACCGCCCTCGAGCACGCGCGCCTCGCGCTCCGGCTGCAAGGCGACACCCGCAAGACGGCGCTCGAGTTTCGCAAGCACTTCGGCTGGTACACGAAGGGCGTGGCCGGCGCGGCAAGCTTACGCGAGCGGCTCTTCCAGATCGAGTCGATGCAACAGGCGGAAGCCATCTTTGCGGCGTATCTCACCGGGAGCGCGGTGGAGCAGGCGGCGTGAACCTCGAAGACCTGGGGCGCTTCATCGAGCGCCTCCCGTTCGCGTCCATCGATCACCTCCGGCCCGCTACGCAGGGGCATCAGGAGGTGATCTTGTGTCAGGGCAAGACGCCCGAGCAGGTGGTGGCGATCGCGGAGCGGCTCGACGCGGCGGCCGGGAGTTTTCTGGCGACGCGGGCCGAGGTCGCGCATCGCGCGGCGCTGGCGGCGCGGTTCCCCAACGCCCTCGTGAACGAGCTGGGGCGCACCGTCTATCTGCCCCCGACCCCCGAGCCCGAGCCGACGGGGCGGGGGACGATTCTCATCGTGACCGCGGGGACGAGTGACCTGCCGGTGGCGGAGGAAGCGGCCGTGACCGCGCGGGCGTTCCGCAACAGGGTCGCGCGCCTGACCGACGTCGGCGTCGCCGGCATCCACCGCATTCTCACACAGACCGATCTGCTGCGCAGCGCGGCGGTGATCATCGTCGTCGCCGGCATGGAAGGCGCGCTCCCGAGCGTCGTCGGTGGGCTCGTGCCGGTGCCGGTGATCGCCGTGCCCACGAGCGTCGGGTACGGCGCGTCGTTCGGCGGCGTCGCGGCGCTGCTCGGCATGCTCAACTCCTGCGCGGCAGGCGTCACCGTGGTCAACATCGACAACGGGTTCGGCGCCGCCGCCGCCGCGAGCCGCATCACCCACGCGTGAAGGGCCCCCGCGCCGGCATTTGGGTCGGCCGCGGCCTCGCCGTGCTCGGCCTGGCCGCCGTGATCCCGGCCGTCCTGAGCGCGAACGGCTGGGCGCTGGTCGCCGCGCTGGGCGGTTTCGTCGCAGCCACCGGGCTGGCGCTGGGACCCCTGGTGCGCGTGTGGCTGGCGGACGAGCCGCTGATCCGGCCGTCCGACTTCCAGCACACGCTGGACTTGCTGCGCCGGGCGCACGGCGCGCGGGCGGGCTGGGCCGTGGGGTTCGACGACAGCGAGGTCGAGGTCCTCGGGAATGAGCCGGTGGACGGCGCGGCCCGCCAGCGCGGCGCCGCCCTCGTGCAGCTCGCCTCGGTGGACGGGCGCGCCCACGTCGCCCACGATCCGGCCGGCAGCTACGTCGCCGTGGGCGACTTTCCGTTCGGCGCCGGGCTCCTCCTGCCGCAAGCGGACACCACACCGGAGCGCGCGGCGCTGGTCACCGAGGAGCTGCGCCGGGTCGTCGCGGGGATGCGGCTCGCGGGGTCGCACGAGGCCGGCGAGCATCCCGCCCAGCTGGTCTCGAAGCAGCTCGCCGCGATCGCGGGTGGCGCGCAGACGCTCGAGGGGATCGCTAAGGCCGGCGTGGAGTTGGCCCAGCAGCTCACGCAGCGCGGGGCGGCGATCGTGTTGCAGAGCATCGGACCCGCGAGCGGCACACTGCGCATCGTCGCGGTGTCGACGGCGGCGGACAGCCGGCTCCAGGGACTCGTGCTGCCGGCCGCTGCGCCGGCGGCCCGCGCCATCACCTCCGGCGTGCCGGTGGTGTCGCGCGGCGCGGAGGACGTCTTCGGCAGCGCGCTCCCCGACCGCCGGCGCCAGGACCGCGCGGGGACCGCGCATCCGCTCTTGGACGGCCACTTCGTGATCGGCGCGCTGGTCGTGATGGGCCCGCAGCTCCCACCGGGCACACCCGTCGCCGACCACCTGCAACGCCTCGTCGCCGAGCTGGGATCTCGCTTGCCCGCCGCCCGCGCGGTCTTCGAGGCGGAGCAGCGGGCGGTGAGCGACCCGCTCACCGGTCTCCGCAACCGACGCGAGCTCGAGCGCGCGCTGACCCAGCATGGCAGCAAAGCGCCGCCGATCGCGACGCTGATCTACGCGGACCTGGATCATTTCAAGAACCTGAACGACACGCTGGGCCACGCCGCCGGCGACGCGGCGCTCCGCCACGTGGCACGCATTCTCGAAGGGGCGGTGCGGGACAAGGATCTGGTGGCGCGGATCGGGGGCGAGGAGTTCGCCGTGTGGATGCCCCACACGCCCATGGTGTCGGGCCTCGAGGTGGCCGAGCGGATCCGTTCGACGGTCGAGTCCACGACGTGGCGGTGGAGCGGGGAGGCGTACGCCCTGACGATCTCGTGCGGCGTGGCCGCGTACCCGGACACCGTACGCGATCTCGGAAACCTGCGCGGCACTGCCGACGCGGCGTTGTACGCGGCGAAGCAGGGGGGGAGGAATCGCGTGGAGCGGGCTCAGGGAGACGTGACGCGGTACACCGGGTGAATCTCCCACAGGGCCCGCACCGATGAGTTGCAGCGCCCGTGCGCCCCGTCGATCTTGTCGCTCCGGCGCCCGCCGCGGCGATGTTGGCCGTCGAAAAAAGGCGCCCCGCTGATGCGCGCCAGAACCGGCCGGGCGAGGACCCCGCCCCTGCGAATCTTCCTGTCGCCAATTAGCGAGTCGAGCGCCGCCCGAGCCCGCGCGTAGCGCGGGCTGTATAGCACCGCCGGGATCTCCACCACGACGCAGGAATCGGCAGGGCTGTCGAGCCGTTGGGTGAGCTCGATGTGCCAGTCGCCGTCGTCTTTGACCTTGTCGACCCGCCGCACCCATGCGGTGACGCTGGTGACCCCGAGCTCGCGCTCCGAGCGGGGAGCGCAGCGGTCGCGCGGCCCGAGCTCGGGCGGCGCCCAGCTCGTGAGGATCGCCGACACCGATGTCGGCTGCGGCACGACGTCGGCGAGCGCAGTGTCCGTCTTCTCGGTCCAGCGGTAGTGAGGCTCCCGGCACGCTTGCGCCGCCAGTGGCGCGCCGGCCGCGAGGCAGGCGAGCCCCAGCGCAACGAGCGCCGCGGCGGGCTCAGGCCGTGGCACTGGCCAGATCGAGCAGGCGCTCCTGGGAACTGCGGGGGTCCCCGCCGGGCACAGGCATGCGGCGGTGATAGCTGCCGTCGGGATCGAGGTCCCAGGCCGTGGGGTCGGCCAGCTCGGCCTCGAGAATGGCGTCGAGTCGGCTGCGGCAGGCCGCGTCGCGCACCGGGGCCACCACCTCGACCCGGTGCCGTAAGTTCCGTGCCCGCCAATCGGCGGAGCCGATGTAGTACTCTGCGGCGTCGCCGTTGCCGAAACAGTAAATGCGGGCGTGCTCGAGAAAGCGACCGAGCACGCTCACGACACGGATGCGTTCCGACAGCCCCACCACGCCGGGACGAAGCGTACACACGCCCCGCACGATCAGATCGACGTCGACGCCCGCCTGCGAGGCGCGATACAGTGCCGTGATGATCTCGGGATCGGCGAGCCCGTTGAGTTTGGCGCGAATCCGTGCTCCCCCGCCTCCCCCCGCGCGAGCGTGTGCCGCCTCCCGATCGATCAGCTCGACCAGGCGGTTCGCCAGGTAGGTGGGTGAGACGAGGATCCGCCGGAAGGTCGTCTGGGGCGGTTGCGACGATCCCGAGAGCTCGTTGAACAGGTCGTTCAGGTCGGCGCCGAGGTCCGGGTCGGCCGACAGCAGGCCCACATCGGTATAGACGGCCGCCGTCGCGGCGTTGTAGTTCCCGGTCCCGATGTGGACGTAGCGCCGGATGCCGTCCGGCTCGCGGCGCACGATGAGCGCGGTTTTGGCGTGGGTCTTGAGGTCGACCAGGCCGTAGACGACCCGGATGCCGCCATGCTCGAGTTTCTTGGCCCACTCGATGTTTCGCTCTTCGTCGAACCGTGCCTTCAGCTCGACAAAGACGAACACTTCCTTGCCGCGTCCCGCCGCGCGCAGCAGCGCGTCGACGATGGCCGAGCGGCCGCCCGCGCGATACAACGTCAGTTTGATCGCCACGACATCCGGGTCGTCCGCGGCGTCGACCACGAGTCGCTGCACCGTGGCCTCGAACGCATCGTAGGGGTGGTGCACCAGCACGTCCCGCTCGGCGAGAGTCGCGAAGACCGACCGGCCCTCCTCGATCGGCACACCACCGCGATGCGGCGGGTAGTCCAGGTCGGGGAGTGGCAGGCGCGCGAGCTCGCGCACGGCACCGAGGTCGAGGAAGCTACCCGCGGCGTACAGATCCTCCGCGCCGGGAGGACTGCTCGCGGCTGCTTCCTCGAACTGCAGCTCGCGCAGGAGCAGCTCTCGGACCGCCTCCGGCATCTCGGCGGCGATCTCCACCCGCACCGCGGCGCCGTACGGCCGGCGTTTCGTCTCCTCCTCGACGACCTGCAACAGGCTCACGGCATGATGCTCGTCGAGCTCGAGGTCGGCGCCGCGCGTCACGCGGAACGCGTACGCGTCCTCGATGAATCGCCCCGGGTAGACCTGACTCAGGTTCGCGCGGATGACGTCCTCCACCGGGACGAACCCGCTCTGGTCCGTGAGCTGGACAAAGCGCGGCAGCGTCTCCGGCACCTTCAAGTAGGCGAAGTGCATCGGTCCGCCCGGAGCGTCGCGCACCACGACGGCGAGGGAGAGTCGCAAGTTGGGAATGAGCGGGAAGGGGTGCCCCGGCGCCCGCGTCATGGCCTGCGGCGTGATGAACGGAAAGATCTCCTCCCTGAAGTAGCGGCGCAGCACCTCCTGCTGGCCCGCCGCCAGGTCCGACCAGCGCAGGATCCGGACGCCGTGCGCCGCGAGTGCCGGCAGGCACACGTCGGTGAAACAGCGAGCCTGCCGCTCGAGCAGCACCCGCACCCGGATCGCGATGGCGTGAAGCTCTTCGTCCGCGGCGAGGCCGCCCGCTCCCCCCTCCACCGGGCCTCCCCCCTTTGCCGCCGCGCGTTTCAGCGCGCCGACGCGGACCATGAAAAACTCGTCCAGGTTCGCGCTCAGGATGGACAGAAACCGGAGCCGGGCGAGGAGCGGCACGCTCGCGTCCTCCGCCAGCTCCAGGACGCGAGCGTTGAACTCGAGCAAGCTCAGGTCGCCGTTCAAAAAGTGCTCGGGTCCCTGGTGGTCGACGTCCGGGATCGGGAGGCGCAGGGCGTAATCCGATAGCCGCACCCGGCGCTCGGCGGCCTGACGCGGCGCGGTCGCGCGCGCGGGCTCGCTCGGGCGCGTCCACTCGGCGAGGACGTCCGACCGCGCCGCCACCGTGAGCGCCGCGAGCGTGCGCGGATCGCGCAGCCCGGGTGAGCCGGCCGCGGCGAGCAGCTCGTCGAACGGCAGCCACTGGACCCGTTCCGCGACACCGGCGCCGCGGTCGCCGGACACGCGCCGCGCCAGCCAGACCTCGAGCACCGGTCTCGTACCGGCCAATCCGCCGGGCGCCGTGCCGAGGAAGCGTACCTGCCCGTCCGCGCTGCCGAACACGGTGCGCAGGATCTCGCGGCAGGTCTCCTCCCCCTTGCCGCCCCGTACCGGCAGCGTGAGCGAGGTCGATTCCGCGAGCATGGCGACGGACCCCTCCTCGACGGCGACCAGCGCCACCTCGCGTCCGCCGCGCGCGACCTGTGCCAGGGCGCCGCTTTCGAGGTCGCGCAGCAGCTTGGCCGCGCGGTCCACCTTTCCCACCAGCAGGGGGCGCAGGCCGTACTGCTCCTGAAACGCCCGCGCCACGCGGTCGAGGCCCGGCCGCCCGCGGGCGACCTCCCGCAGCTTCAGCTCCTGGAACGTCTGCGCCAGCTCATGGGTGCGGACCGTCACGACGTCGTACAAGACTTCGTAGCGACCGCGGGAGAACCACCCCGGTCGGGTGTGCCGCACGCGCCGCTCGGTTTCGAACTGGATGCGGGGCCGGAGCAGGGCCGGCTCGATGAGGGAGCGCAGCCGGCGCGCCGGATCCGACGTACCCGCGAGCGCCTGCTCGCCTTCGAGATCCGGGACGTCGGCTTCGAAGGTCTGCGGCAAGAGGATCGGGACGCCGCCTTCCCACCGACCGATCGTGCGCAGCGTCAGGATGCGCCGGTCGTCGACCCGGATGCGGAACCGGCAGCTCACGCCCCGCCGGCGCAGCGTCCAGTCGGCGGAATCGAAGTAGATGTCACGCTGGAAGAACGGCTCCACGGGGCCGGAGCGGAGGCCCAGGGGGAGCGCTTGCGTCACCATGCGGTTCAGGAGGTCCAGCGTCGGGACCTCGCCCTTCCACTCGGGCGTCATGCTAATAGGCGAACCCCGCCCGCACGTACACCCGTGTGCCCTCGAGGCTGTGCGCCGCCGCCACGGAAAGCGTGTTGGCGGCGCTCAAGAACGAGAACCAGAGACCGCCCCCGGCTGCCGCATGCCAGCGGTCCGAGGTCTCGCCGGACAGATAGACTCGTCCGGCGTCGCCGAGGCCAAACACCCCCAGCTCGCCCGGCACGAGCAAGAAGAACCTGGTGACGGACAGCCGCAGCTCGACGTTCCCGGAGACTGCGGCATCGCCCGCAAAGCGATGGTCGACGAAGCCTCGCACCGTCGTCGCCCCGCCGATGTATGCCGCTTCATAGAAAGGAATAGAAGAAAAGGTCCCCCAGACCTTCTTCCCGGCGACGCGCACCGCAAGCGTCGGGTGCAGCGGGATCCGGGCCGTGAGGTATGAGCTCGCCTCGGCGTGGCCCTCGCCGAACGGCGACGTCACGTCCAGCGCCCTGGCGTAGTAGCTCCCACCGATATCGAAGGTGATCCCGTGGCGCGCGGCCCGGGGCTGATCACGCGTGTCGACGTGGAACTCGGCTGCCGCGCCGACCTGGCCCAGGTCCCCGACGCCGTAGGGTCGCACGGCGTCGAACAACGTGCCGCTCACGGGGTTGGTGTGCGCGAACTTGAGCACCGGGCCCACCGAGAAGCTCGCGGCCGCCGAGAACGGGAATTCCAGGGCGGGCGCGATGAGGTACTGCTGCGGCTTCACCTTGTGGAAATTGGTCGAGCCCGCGTCCGAGGTCTCGTTGCCGAAGCCGTAGAAGCGGAGGACGTCGATCCCCGACGCGCGCAGATGGAGCCTCAGGATGGCGGGAGGCACGATGCCGCGGAACTCGCCGGTGAACTCGGCGCGGTAAGTCTGGGCGGCCGTCGCATATCCGGCGCGCACTCTCACGTGCGAGTTGTACGGCAGCCGCCGGAAGTCGTACCCCGTCCCGTCGGCGCCGCCTCCCACGAACAGGCCGATGTCCGGTGAATAGGCGACCCACGTGAGCGGCATCCAGTGCGAGCCCCAATCGCGCGGGCGACCGAGGGTCGACGTGTCGCGCGGTGGCTCCTCGTAGTGCCGGCGGTCCACGGACGTCCCCGGTCCCCGCACGAACCGGTTGTTCCCCCGGTCGTCGTAGAACGCCGTCCTCCCGGTCCGCGAGGAATCCATCAGCTCGTCATCCCCACCACCTCCGATCACGCGGAGCAGCGGTCCCCCCCCTGATCCGGCGGAGCCGTGCACGATGAGCCGATCGTCCCCACCGTGCAGGTACACACGGATCTCCTCCGTCTCCCGGCCGTCGAACGTCCGGCGGTAGAACGGTGGCCCCCCTGAGGCGGCCGACAGGCGCACCGAGACGCGCCCGCCCCCGAGGCGCTCGATGTCCGCGACGTCGCGCTCATCCGTGCCGTGGATTTCCACTACGCCGGTAAGCAGCGCGTAGTACCGATCACTGACCTGCCGCAGGTGATCCCGGCGCCGCCGCAGCGCCCGGGTCAGGGCGGCACCACTCGGTCGGAAGTACTCCGGCGGCAGCCGCCGCACGGCGGCATCGATCACGGAGTCGGTGAGCCGGGCCTGGAGCGTCCGGGCGATGGAATCCCACACCGGCTTCTCGAGATCCACGAGGAGCCGCCGATCGGGGACCTGCCCGGTGAAGGTGAGGCGCCAGATGCTGGGGTAGTCGTCGCCGAAGCCGATCAGCTGCGGCCAATAGTACCCCGTCAGCCACAGGAGCAGCCCGTCGAGGCGCGCAAACGCCTGATCGCGGTCGCGGGGGATGGGCCGCCACGTGTGGACGTCGCCCGAATCGAAGCGCGCCCAGCGCCATTGGTCCTGATGCCGGTCCCAGTCGCCGATGAAGACATCCATCAGGCGGGCCGCGAGAAACGCGCGCGAGTCCACCCGGTTACGAGAGCTGTGCTCGAGATGCTCGAACAGCTTCTTTGTCCCCGCGAGCTCGACCGCCCCGGCGAAGCCCACATCGTTGTCCGGAGGCTCCGTGGGGCGCTCCTCGATCATGCCGAGCTTGAAGCCAGGGCGCACGCAGTCGAACCCGCTGAGGCGCGGGTCGTCGGGGAGAAGCGCGATGCGCGGCTCGACGTGCAGGATGCCGGCGGCGTCGAGGAGCGGGGCGACCACCAGGGGCGCGCCGGGATGCGCCGAGCTGATCTGGTCCTGGATCACGGCTTTCGCGAAGGTCGCCCGCAGCTCGGGCGGCAGCGCCAGCGTGGGATCCTTGTCCACCGAGCGGAACACATACTGACGCCCGTCCTTGCCCAGGAAGCGCAGCACCTTGGTTTGGCGACGGCCGCCACAGCCCGTGGGCGTGAGCCCACCGGCGAAACGGGACAAGTCGAGCACGTCGACCTCGAGGGGCGTCGCCCACAGGTCGCGGTAATGCGCGCCCAGGAAGAGGCGGTGGAGCCACCCCGCGCGGTAATGGTCTCCCGCAACCACCGTCTGGCGGGTCGGCGGGCCGACAGGGGCCGCTGTCTGTCCCGCGAGGCCCAGCGGAGTGAGGGCCACTGCGATCCCGAGCCCGATCCAGCGCCGTCGCGCCCTGCTCAGTTGAGCCATAGCCCGTATGCCTCCGTCCCGCTCCCGGCGCGATCGACGATAATCACGCCCAGCCGGGCGCGGCCGTCGCGCAGAAACTCGACACGCATGAACCCGCTGGCGCTACGCGCGAACCGGGTGCTGTCGAGGGCCGTGACCAACTCGTGATGCCCGAAGATGCCGGCCCCACTCACCAGCTCATAGCGGGCACTCGTCCCGCCGATGACCTGGAGCGCGTGCTCGTGCCCCGCCGCGTAGATGAACGGAGCGGAGCCCGCGAAGGCGCTGTCGAGCGCGGCGCGCATGCGCTGGTAGGCCACGCTCGGGGCGTCCTGGCTCGAGATCCCGCTCTCCCGGGCGGCCGGATACACCGACCCGATGAGGGGGAGGGGAATCCAGAGCCACGACTTGATGTTTCGCAGCGGGAACAGGTGATCCTGCCACCCGAAGTGCCCGCCGTGCGGGCCGCCGCTCACCAGCGGGTGGTGGGCGACGATTACCACGCGGCGCCCCCCGGCCGTCCCCACTGCCGCTCGCAGCGAATCGACCACCTCGCGCTCAGAGTCGGCCGGACACGACGAAGTGGGATCCTGCGGCTTGGGGCCGTCCTGGAGCCACCACTGCGTGTCGAGCGCCACGAGCCGCACGACGTGTCCGACGTCCACGACGGCGGGGCCGGGACAGCCGCCACCCGGCAGGAAGGTCACGTGGGCATCGCCCCGCGCCCCGACGAAACGCTCCTGGCGCCGGATCGCGTCCCAGCCGCCCGGCCCCATGCTCGCCCAATCGTGATTGCCGGGCACGAAGAAGCCACGGGCGCCGCTCGACTCGAGGACGTGCAGCTCCTGCGTGAGCGTCCGCTCGGCCGTGGCTCGATTGGGCGCGGCCGAGTCCGGCATGCCGTCCGGGTAGACATTGTCGCCCAGGAACACGATGACGGGGTGTGGCACGGCAGCCGCCGCAGCCCGGAGCGCGAGGAGCACCGGCTCCGAATCGGGCGGCGCCGGCCCACCCGCGTCCCCGATGAGAAAGAGCGTGACGTCGATTTCCGCCGGGGGCGCGGGCGGCGCGGGCGGCGCGGCGGCAGCGGCGCCCACCGCTCTCGCGTGGCCACATCCCTCGAAGCCGATGTACAGCGACGCCAGGAAGGCAAGCCGCCACGCCCGAGACCGCACGCTTCCCTAGCGCTTCTTCAGGCCGCGGAGCGACCGGTACTCGGCGGCGTCGACGGGAGGACTGCCGCGCCCCTTGAGGGCGTCGAGCAGCGTCGCGGGCAGAAAGGCATCCCGGAGCCGGAGCAGGTACTCGAGCGTTGACCGGCCCTGCCCGGCCGGCACGATTTCGGCCAATCGCCAGCGCTCGGCCTGGATTTCCAACAGCTCCTCGACGAGTCGCTGAGCCGCTTCCGGCTGCGTCGTGTGAACGAGCAGCATGCCGTTGAACCGGTCCGCTTTCTTGTCGCCGGAGCGGGCCATCACGTAGGCCTGCAGTCGGGCGGCACGGTCCGCGACTTCCTCGAGCTCGTGGGGCGCGAGGGCCGCGAGCAGGTCGGGATCGCCGACGGCCAGCGCGGCGGAGGATCGCCGGCGTGGGCCGAGCAGCCCCTCGGCGGGGGAAAGCGCCGGCACGCGCCCCCGCTGGTCCGCGTAGATGTTCCCCACGTTGAGCTCCCACAGCGCGAGCACGACGACGTTGAACATGACAGACATCACCGCCGCCACGGTCGGCGAGAAGACGCCGGCGGCGACGCCGACGGCGAGGGCGAGGAAGATGTAGACGGCGTCCTTCGTATCCTTGAGGGTATTGCGGAACCGTACCGCCGCGACGATCGCCGCGAGCGTGAACGCGAGGGCCAGGCTGTTCTGCACCAGGATCACCGTGGCGGCTACGGTCATGGGCAGGATGATGACGGTCTGCACGACCGACTGGTCGTAGCCCGAGCGCTGCTTGGTGAGCATGTACACCCAGGAGACCGGGAGCACGAGCAGCAGCGCCGTGAGCATCGACAGGAACGTGACGAGCGCCCACTGACCCTGAGACAGCGTTCCGGCTGCCGCGGTCGCTTCCTCGACCAGGCGGTTACGACTGGCGACGGTCTCCAGGAGGGAGATCTCCCGGAACCGGTCCAACAGCTGGGGGATTCCCGGCGCGACCCTGATCAGCAGCCATACGGCGAGGCCGAGCAGCACGTAGTACGCCGCCAGCCGTAGGTAGGGGGAGCTCCGCACGGTACCGCCGCTGTTCACGCAGAAATTGTAGCGCGCGGGACGGAATCGGCCAGGGGCCCGTCGCGACTCTCCCCGGGGACGGCTAGTTTCCGCGCATGGTCGACGTGCTGGACACCTTGCGCGCGAGCCTGGCACCCCGTTACGACGTCGAGCGCGAGATCGGCGCCGGGGGCATGGCCCGGGTGTTCCTGGCGGTGGAGCAGCATCCGCATCGCCGGGTGGCGATCAAGGTGCTCGACCCGGAGGTGTCCACGCGTCTGTTGCGTGAGCGGTTCATTCGTGAAGTGGACGTCTCCTCGAAGCTCAGCCATCCTCACATCGTGCCCATCTTTTCCGCCGGGGAAGTCGACGGGCTGTTCTACTACGTCATGCCGTACGTCGAGGGGGAGTCGCTGCGGCATCGCCTGCTCCGGGAGCGCCGGCTGCCGCTCGACGACGCGCTGCACATCGCGCGCGACGTCGCCGACGCGCTCGCCTTCGCGCACGCGCAGGGCATCATCCACCGCGACATCAAACCCGAGAACATCCTGCTCTCGGGCGAGCACGCGATCGTGGCCGATTTCGGGATCGCGCGCGCCATCAGCGCCGCCGGGAGCCTCACGCTCACGCAGGCGGGCCAGCAGATCGGGTCACCCGGCTACATGAGCCCGGAGCAGGCGATGGCCCTCGGCAGTCTCGACGCACGGACCGACATCTACAGCCTCGGCTGCGTGCTGTTCGAGATGCTGGCGGGGGAGCCGCCCGTGGCGAGCATGACGGAACGCCGGGTGCACAACTGGACGGCGCTGGAGACGAGCCCAGCCCTGCACGGAGCCCACGCTGGGGTCGCGCGGGCCGTCAAGCACGCGATCTCACGCGCGCTCGCCCCAGTGCCCGACGACCGGTTCCCCACGGTGACCGAGTTCGCGGCGGCGCTCGGGGCACCGGCCTATCGGGCGAGCGTGCCGACGCGCGGCGCCTTCGCCGGCCGGCGGGGGCAGCGAATCGCGCTCGGCCTGGGGGGCGCGGTGGTCCTGCTCGGGGCCGGCGCCGCGGTCGGGCTGTTGGGCCATCGCGGGCCGCAACTCAACGACCGTCGCGTCGTGGTGGCGGTGATCGAGAACCATACCGGGGACGGCGCGCTCGACAACGTCGGGCACATGGCGGCCGATTGGGTGACGCAGGGCCTCGCCCAGACGGGCCTGGTCGAGGTCGTGTCGTCCATGTCGGTGATGAGCTCCTCGGTCGCGCCGGGGGAGCACGGCCCCGGCCATCTCGACGCCGCCGGGATTCAGACCCTGGGACGCGAGACGGGCGCGGGCACCGTGGTCTCCGGCGCATACTATCGGCAGGCGGACAGCATCCGGTTCCAGGTCCAGATCTCGGCCGCGAAGGACGGCACGGTGTTGCGCGCGCTCGAGCCGGTCGCGGGGCCGATCGCGCAGCCGCTCGCGGCTGTGGAAGTGCTGCGGCAGCGGGTGATGGCCACGCTCGCGACGCTGTTCGACTCGCGCTTGAGTTTGTGGGCCAAGGCCGCCGGTCAGCCTCCCACCTTCGCGGCGTACCAGGAGTTCATCCAGGGCCTCGACCGCATGGTCCAGTTCGACTCGCGGGGCGCCATCGGCCATTTCCGGCGCGCCGCGCAGGAGGACACGACCTTCCGGCTGCCGCTGATCTTCGCGGCGCACGAGCATATGGACCTCGGGGAGTTCGCCACGGCGGACTCGATCGCGCACGCGGTGGAGCGCTCTCCCGGTCGTCTCTCGCCGCTCGACCAGCATTACCTCACGTGGGTGCTGGCCCAGACCCGGGGCGACCGCCAGCGCGCGCTCGAGACGGCGCGCGAGATGGCCGCGATGGCGCCCAATTCCGAGACGCTGTGGCTGGTGGCGCAGTGCGCGCTGGCGCTCAATCGCCCGCGCGAAATGATCGCAGCCCTCACCGCGCTCGGGCCCGATCGCGGCCTGTTCCGCGGCTCGTCCGTGTACTGGTACTACCTGACCTTCGCCCACCACATGGTGGGTGATCACCGCCGCGAGCTGAAGGAGGCGCTGGAAGGGCGGCGGCGCCACCCCACCGACTTCGCCGTGCTGGCGGCCGAAGTCCGGGCACTCGCCGCCCTGGGACGGGTCGGCGAGGTCAACGAGCGGCTGGTCGAGGCGCCGAGCCTCCCGCCCCAGCCGGGCTGGTCCCCTGCGGACATCGCCCTGCTCGCGGCGCTCGAGCTGGCGGCGCACGATCACCGGGCCGACGCACCCGGTGCGGGCCTGTGGGCCGTGCGTTGGCTGGAAGGCCGGCCGGCCGCCGAGGGGCGTTCAGTGGCGAACCGGTTCCGTCTGGCCCTCGCCTATTACGTGGGCGGGCGGGTGGACGACGCGCGACGCCTGCTCGAGGGTCTGGCGGCGGAGACGGCGCGCGGGGCGCCCGACTACGCCAGCATGCGGTGGATCGCCGCCATCGCGGGCGACAGGCCCGATCAGTTGACCCCACTGGGCTTTCTCGGAGTGGTGGCGGCGCGCGAGGGGAACCGCACTGAAGCGCTCCGCCTCGACCGGACGCTGGAAGCGATGAGCCCCCGCTATCTCTACGGGAGACACACGATGTGGCGGGCGCGGATCCACGCGGTGCTGGGCGAGCGTGATCCTGCCGTCGCGCTGGTGCAGGAGGCGTTCGCGCAAGGGTATCCGCGCGGCGGGGTGATGCACCTCTACCCGTCGCTCTGGTCGTTGCGGGACTACCCACCGTACCAGGAGCTGCTGACACCGAAGGAGTAAGTATCCGGCGGTCGGCCAAGCACGTATCTTGGAGCGCGTCTCTTCCTAGGGGCACTTATGCGTTTTCTGGCTCTCAGTGGACTGCTGGTTGCGCTCTCCGCTGGTCGTGCGGTCAGCCAGCGGCTACCAACCCCGCTCGCCCGCACCCAGCATTCTCTCCGCGCCGCCATCCCCGCACAGGTCTCGCCGGAGCCAGGCATCCACTCGCCGCTGCTTGCGGCGGCGGGGCTCGGATTGCTGGGCTGGGGCGTCGGCGCACTCACCGGATATGCGGTTAAGGGTGATTGCTTCGAGGAGTTCTGCAGGTTCGAGGGCGGTTTTTATGGCGGCGCTGCCGGCGGTGGGCTGGGCGTCGCCGTCGGCGCGCATCTCGGCAACCGCAGACGCGGCAGCGTCGTCCTCGACGTGCTCACTTCCGGCGCCGTGTGGGGGCTTGGATACGCCGTGATGCGCTCCTTCGCCGACAACAGCGACGATGCGGGCGTGGTGCTGACGGCCATCGTGTTGCCACCAACGCAACTCGTCGCCACGGTCCTAGTCGAGCGGGCAAGCGGCCGTTCGCGCGCCGGTCGGCCTCAGGCCCCCTAGTCGTCTTCTGACAAGCGCTTGAAGCTGGCGGGCGCGGCTCGCCTCTCGATGGCATTGAGATTCTCGTTTAGACCTACACCCGCCGAGCACGCGCGCGCCTCGACGATCATTCTCCGTCGAAAGCGGAGCTTTTGGGTGTTTATCTCGGTCCTCCTGCTGGTCGTCATCGCACCTGTCTTATTTGCCGCGCTGAACGGAGCTCCAGTTGCAACCGTTATCGCCGGTGCCCTTCCATATGTCCTAGTGTTCGGCCTGATCTTTCTTGGGATGCCCGTCTGGCAACGATGGGCGCTGCGTCGCGTTTATCGTCAAACGCCAACCCTTCAACAGGAACAAACTCACGAGTTTTCAGAGGAGGGGTTTAGATTGAGCAATCCGTTATCGAACACGCTCGTGAGGTGGGATGCGTTCGTCGATGCATTCGAAACGCGAGAGTTCTTTCTTTTCTATATCTCGCGGTCAATGGCATATTTTCTTCCCAAACGCGCCATTACTACTGAGGCCGATCTCCAAGAGTTACGCGCGCTACTTCGCGCACAATGGACACGGATGGGCCGGAATGCACGCGTGCTCGCCGGCTAACAAGCACTTGAAGCTGCCGGCGCGCCTAGATTAAGGAATGACCTTTTCTTCAGCGCCCCGTGCGTAGAATCGTTGTCTGCACCAATGTGAGCCTCGACGGCGTCATGCAAGCTCCTGCGCGCGCTGATGAGGACCGCCGGAACGGCTTTGAGAACGGGGGCTGGGCGACGCCGTACGCGGCGATGACGCAGGTCGGTCACGTATTCGCCGACGCAGACGCGCTTCTATTGGGCCGACGTACGTATGAGGATTTCTACAACGTGTGGCCAAAGCGTACCGAGAGTCCGTTCATGCCGTGGCTCAATGGCATTCGGAAGTACGTGGTGTCGCGGACGCTCGCCGATCCGTTGCCGTGGGTGAACTCGGTTCTCCTCAAGGGCGAGGCTCCGGCGAGGGTC
>WNGO01000531.1_pt1 | contig 30915 bp, 26 predicted proteins | sample 5400511 | NCBI WGS metagenome assembly WNGO01 (sample SAMN13153380, study PRJNA577476) | soil metagenome | isolation source: 20 cm soil or saprolite under Garry oak tree replicate 2 | place: USA:California | collected 2016-06-15 | reverse complement strand
ATATGACGGTCTGTTGCAACGACCACTGCATTTTCCAGTATTAGAGGGAACTGATGCGCGAGGGAGCGCATGGTTGGGCCATCCCAAGAAAGTACAATGCTATCCCGCACCGTTTCCGTGCTGGCGGGATAAGTATGAGGTTCCGCAGACAGCGCTGCGAGTCCTGCGAACGTTTGGCCCGGTGTTATCCAATTGAGGATTAGTTTTTTGCCCGTTGGTGTTTCGTAGAAATACCGCGCTCGCCCTTGCAACAACGCCCTGATGTCATATACCCGTTCACCCTGGTGCGTCATCACGGTTCTAGCGGAATACCGGCGCTGCCGTGCCGACTTCAAGATTAAATCTACGTCCTGTGGTCTCAAGCCACGCAACAGTTCGATGTTCTGGGCATCGGCAGAACGAAATTGCAAAGGGCTCATGTGTCCTCCCTCTTGCCGACGCACGCCCGAATCGGGCTATATCGCGTAATCGAAAACGGGCAGAGGAAACCTGGTTCTTAATTATTTGGATTTTCCAGAACCTCGCAACACTGTGAGATTTAACAGGTTGATGCTTCAAGGGCCTGATGAACGCGCTTATCGTACATCAAGTGAAATCGGGGCGATCCCAATGTCCGGTTACTCGACTATACGGGAGAGGCGTAACACCAAGCAGTATCGGCAACGAGTGGCTACTGCTTGAATACCAACGGAGGTCCGCTTACTCGCTTCCCTTTGAGGTCCACTGTCACCTCGACCCGATCAGCGATTTTGATGAACGGAATGCCACTGTTCATGCCGTAGTCCTTGCGGTCGAAGGCCATCGTCCCTTTAATCTCGCCTGAACCTGTCCCCTTGCCGGAAAGCGTAAACGTCAGCTTCTCGGGTTTGGTCACTCCGCGTATCGTGAAGTCGCCGACGTAATCAAGTGTGTTGGGGCCGGTCTGAACAATCTTCGTCGAGTGGAACGTGATCAACGGATCGTGCTCGGCGTCGAAAAAGTTTTTGCCCTTCAATTTTCCATCTTTCATACCGCTTCCGGTATTCACACTGGTTGCTTGAATCTTAACGTCCAGCACGCCTGTCTCCACGTCTGGAGAGGTCATAGTTGCTGTGGCGTCCCACTTATCGAACGTGCCGTCTATCGCCACTGACGCCTTAACTTGGAACTTGATCGAGCTGTCTTCCTTCGTAATCTTGATGATAGGAACCTCAGCGGGAGCCTGTGCTTGTGTCATTGATAGAGACAGACCGGATGCTAAGAGGCAGAAAATAACTAGTCGCATAGCACGTAGTCTGAGTCCCTCCCTCCTCGTTGGTAACTGGCAGAAGTTACAGGTGGACGATTAGCGCTAACCGGTAAAGTCAAGTACTGGGAACCAAGTTACCGGTAATGCGACTAGAACCAAGCCGCCTTACCGGACATCAAGTGCCGAGGCATTCTAGCGGATCGAGGCTGGCCACCCGCCAACAATATCCGATGGCGAATATAAGGATGATGATGTACTTTGGAGGCAGCATTCGCCTTTTGTTCGTCAGCGAATGCCCTGGTGTATGAGCGCTCTCGAATTGCTCAAGACGTTTTTGCAGACACCAGAGCTATCGACGGTGCGTAGCGCGCAAGAGCGGACTGCGTTTATCGCCTTCCATTTAGATAGGCGCACGGTACGTGAGGTGGGACAAGCCATCGGCGTCAGCAAGAATTTAGAGGCAGGGTCCCCTTTGCCTGGTCAGTAGAACCCCTTCTCCCCAAACATCGCAGTGAATTAAGTTCCGTGAAAAACAAAGATCCTCCCCAAGGACCAGATTCCGTCCTCGCTGTAGTGCTGTGCCCAGTTCCTGGAGAAGTAGCAGGAACTGCTTACGGAACACTTCCAATGACAATTAAGAAATTTCTCAAGACCCTTGGCGACGTCCTCGGGGAGCTTGAGATGATTGCAATCAAAGCCTTCTTACTGGCGATATTGATTCACGAACTCCACGAACTCTATAAGATCGTAGCTCACCACTAGCCTCCCCCATCACCGCTCTTACGCGGGGATTTCGGAGGGGGCGCGGTCTGAGCCTGCCATCTCTTGAGGGTGTCTCTGGAGGTTGCCGCTGCCCGATACCCGCGCACGTGCGGCTAATGGCTTAGGGTCGGCCCTTGCGCAGGATTCACTGCCAGAGAACCTGTCAGCAAGATTCACGTCTCTGGGCTTCCCCGCTGTGCGCTAAGACCCCCAAAAAGCAAAATCCTCGCCTTTCCCTAAAACCTGTCAAGAGGGTAGCGCACGCGCGCGCTAAATCCCATTTTTTCGCGAATCCGTGAGCCACCTAACGAATCCTTCGGGGCCGTCCTCTGAGAGGTCACATCGGCTTGCAGAATCATCACCCTGGGTCCCGAGTGCAGTTTCGAAACTTGTTTGTAAGGCGGATGGGTGCAGCAGCTGCCGCGGGTAAAGGAAAGTAATTTGGCGCTCCCCTACGGGGCGAATGCATATGTCCATTTAATTGCGAAGCGAGTCTCGCGGACTTGCGGAGGATTCGCAGGAGCGATGCTGGCGAATTGCGTGCCGACGTTGTAGATGACGTAAAGGTCGCTGTCCGGCCGGTAGTTATATCTCAGCCGAACATTGGCGCTGACCGCCTGTGTATTCGAGGTGTCCACCTGGATTAGGCTAGTGAACGTCAAGAAGCGAGTGAACGAATAATTTCCCTGCAAGCTTGCCAGTACTACCGAGAAGTTACCGTTGGCCAGCGGCAACCGAAATCGATCCCAGGTCTCCGAAGCGGAGATCGAGAACTTCGCGGTCGGGCGATAGTTGGCCCGTACACGAAATTCATTAAGTGTTCCTCGGTAGTACCCGCCAAACCTCTCGAAGAAGTTGTAAGTAAACCGCCGATCTTGCCCCGACCCGTATGTAATCTGATGACGGGCGAAGTGATACAGGCCGTTCGGAATGAACACATTTTTGTAGATGTGAAGAGGCGTTGTGATTCGCTGGGTAAACACGTCAGCGATATCGTCGTCGGTGTATCCGCCGTTGTTCAAATCGGCTCGAAAAGTTCCCTGCCACTCCTGGGTTTGCACGACACCCTGGGTGTCTGGCGCATGGAGAATGAATCCCTCGAATTGCAGCTCTCGAACTCCAGCGATTTTGGGCCTCACCTTGAAAGTCACATCTCCATAGGTTTCATTGGAATCGGTTCGTTCGATGAATCCAACCTCCGGATTGAAATTTGGTCCGATCTTTCTGCGCTCGAACTTTCCCTCCACCCAGTTCGACCGATAGGATAAAGAAGCGCCGACATCGCTATTTCCACTTAAGTAGCCCGGCGATTGAGTTCCGGCCATGTGCGCATCCAGAAACCAGTCCTTGAAGAACACGAGTCGCGTGTCGATTCCGCCAGTTTGATTGAAGCTGTCCAGTACGTCGCCAGACCGCTTATCAATGCCCATTACACCGATATACGAACCTCCCCATAAGGATTCCTTCAACCGGACGACTGCATAATTCGCATATGGATTCGGGCCACTGGACCGAGTGTCTACATCCATGACCCCGAGTTGCAAACGACCTAACGTGCCTGTCAGCTTGGCCCCACCATTGATGGGCACCTGGTTTCCCGTTACCGAATCAATCCCAATCTGGCGACTGAAGAACAACTGATCCTGGTCACCGATATCGAAGTTGAAGATTCCGGCGTTTTCCAGGAAGAACTGGCGCTTCTCGGGAATAAAAATCGGGAACGGCGTCAGGTTGAACTGCTCTTGATCCACATCCGTTGCAGAAAAATCTGTGTTTCCTGTCAAATTCAAAACGACATTCGAACGAATTCCATACTTCACATCCAGTCCGCCTGTAAGAGGAAACTCCGGGTTTTGGCCCGTTTGCTTGTCGTATTGGGCTAGCCCGTAGGGTTTCACGACAAAGAGTCTTCCACTTCCAATGTCCGTTATGCCGGTGAGTTCTCCCGCCTCCGAAACTCTCGCGATTCCGTAGGTTCGTCGGTAGGCAGCCCAAAGATCTTCTTCGTTCTTTCTGCGGATGAATCGCTTGAAATTCAATCCCCAAACGACATCCTTCGACTTTGTAAAATTCAGGGTCGTGAAGGGAATCTCGATCGTTGCGGTCCAGCCGTCATGCGTGATGCGGGCCTCGGAAGTCCACACACCATCCCAACCCGAATCGAAATCGGTTCCTTCCGACCCGCTCTGCTCCTCGACAACCAAGCCGTCGCCTTGTGTTCCCAGGGGATTGATTTCGAAAACATAACCGCCGCGCCGGTCATGATTGGAATTGATCAGAATCTCGAAGTGATCGTCCAGGCCCTGGCTCACATCGCGTCGCAGTTCCGTCGCTACGATGCGGGATGGCACGGAGTCGTAGCAATGAATCCCAAAATAGGCCGCGTGCCGGGTGTAGAGGATACGCACCTCGGTCTTTTCGGTGGCAGGTTCACCTTCCTGCGGCTCTCGCTGCCGAAAATCAGTAATGGGCTTGGCGGATTGCCAGAGCGGATCGTCGAGTGCACCGTCCAAGCGCGGCGCTCGGTCTACCCGAACTGCCTCAGCCATGCGGATCCCTTCCTGCGAGCGGGCCTGACTCGGAAGAGCATGAGCGCCAGCCGTTCGTGGCGAGATGACAACAAAAATGACGAGCGCCCAAAATAGAAGGTAGTCGAAACGATGGATGCGTTCATTTGTCACGTGGCTGAAGTGGGCCCTTTCATCAGCCTTCATATTTGTCTTCAACTGTTGCCGCAAAGGGAGACGCACCTACCATTCCGCGAGGGGATTCAGCTTGAAGCATGGTCAAACGGTGTCCTACTTGCTGGTCACTGCTTCATAGACGACCATGCGCGCAACGCCCTTGCCATCGGCCTCCTGCTCCGGTGTGTAAACACGATGCGTCTCGGTGTCCACCGCCAAGCTGTGCACTTTCTTCTGAACTGGAAAATCCTCTACCTTGCGGTAGTGGTCGGGGTCGTCCATCTGGAATACAGAGATAGCTCCACTCGAACAGGCCACATACACGCGCTTCAATCCAGAGTCGAATTTGATGACGTCGGGCCCTCCGGCCATCGGCAGAAACGCAATCGCCTGGTGTTTGTCGAGATCGAACACCGTCATCAAGTCATTTCCCTCGCAGGAAAGGAAGGCGCGGTGATGCTCCGGGTCCAGGGTCATCCCGTGATTTCCTTTGCATCGGCCGACTGGATACCGCCCGACGACTTCGTCCGTCGCGGGATCGATGACCGCGAAAATGTTCTCGTCCTGCAGGTTCACGTACACCTTGCGGGCGACGGGATCGTATTGCGGCATCCCGGTTTCGCTGTCGAAATGCAGAGTCTTGATGATTTCGTCCCTGGTCACGTCCACGATCGCTTCTGCTTTTCCTCGTTCATCCGAGACGTAGAGCTTGTGAAACGGAGCCGCGTACGTGCTTCCATCCGGCTTTGCTTCCGTCTTCAGTTTCTTCACGACTTTCATCTCCTTCAGATCCACGACACCGATCGTGTTGTCGCCGGCGTTTGAGGTGTAGAACTTCTTAAGTTCCGGAATGTATTCGACGCCCTCCGCACCGGGTGTGTCGGTCACGGTGGCCACCACTTTGTTCGTACGAAGGTCAATCACATACGTGTGTCCCGCCGCGAGATGGGCGGAAATCAAATAGTGATCGTCCGCATCGATCGTCAGGTAGTCGAATCGTTTTCCGCCCGGACCCGGCAGGTCGAACGTGGTGATCCGCTTGAGCGTTTGGTCCCAGGCGTTTGCCGAAAACAGGCTGCCCCATAAGAGAAATGCACAAGCAGCCGATCGCAGAGAAAACAGCTTCGTTTGCATCACTTCCTCCCCATGTAGTTACGAACCGTGGTGAAGCACGACACCCGCAACTCCGGCTGCAAGGATGAGAAGAGGTTCCGGCACTCTCTTGAATCCCAGCAGTATGCCGAACGAAATTAGCGCCATCAGAACCGTGGGCACATCCACCAGCGCCCGCCTGCAAAGAATGACTGCTGCGCCGGCAATCGCTCCCACTGCCGCTGCCGTCACGCCCTGCACAAAAGCCTTCACTTGGCGGTTTTGGGCGAACCGCCGGTAATACGGCGCAGCGAAAATCACCAATAGATATGGCGGCAAAAACACAGCCAGTGCGGCTGCGCACGCGCCGAGTGGACCGGCGACTAAGTAGCCGATGAACCCCGACGTGATGACGATCGGTCCGGGCGTGATCATGGCCACGGCAACCGCGTCCAGAAACTGGCGTTCCGTCAGCCAATGAAATTGGCCGACTACGCCTCCGTAAAGGAACGGCACGATCGCCAAGCCGCTGCCAAAGACGAAAGCACCGGCCTTGAGAAAGAACAAAAATACGGAAACGACGGTTCCCGACGAGGCGGCCCCGAGCAAACCGGTTACAAGACCGGGACAAATGATTCCCGCTTGGACGGCACGTGCTTTCCGTTTGGGCGGGGCCTTCACCAACATCGCAACGAATCCGGACAGGATAAACAGCCACACGACCTCCGATAGCGTCCAGACCGTTGTGATGGCCAACGCACCGAATAGAACCCATAACAGGTAATCCCTGCCTAGCGTCTTCTGAATCAGCTTCCATGCGCTTCGCACGATGATGGCGCTTACGGCGGCCCCGATGCCGTAGAACAATCCTTGAATCCACGCCAGCTGCCCGAAGTGTACATAGAGCGAAGCCAATCCAAGGACCATAAGAAACGCAGGAAAGATGAAAGCGGCGCCTGTGAGCGTGGCGCCCAAAGCGCCGCTATGCACCCAGCCCAGGTATTTCGCGAGCTGTGCTGCCAGTGGCCCAGGGCAGAGCTGAGAAAAGGCCAAGCCTTCGAAGTAATCTTCTTTCGAAACCCACTTCCTGTTTTCCACCAAGTCGCGCTGCATATAGCCAACGAGAGCTATCGGTCCGCCAAATCCGAGCGCTCCCAGCCGGAGAAAATAGAGCACCAGCTCGCGCAGCGTGGGCTGCGTGCTGGTGCTCTCTCTCGATTCTGGGTTCCTGGTTATCACGTGGGCTGAAGGAATTGCTCTAGTGCACACCGCCATGGGCGGGAGCGCCTTTGCCGAGTTCATTGAGAGCGGCCTTGAATCCGCCCGCGAGTTTTTCAGCAGGTCCTCTGCCCCAGTAATGGAGGAAGATCACAACGGGGCGGTCTCCGGTCATGTGATGGTGAATGGCAACCACGTCGAGACCGTTCTTGCGAAGAGCTTTCAGAACCGGCGTCACTTCCTCTTCGAGCATCGCGACGTCACCCGCGATCGCCGCGTCTTCTTGCGTGCCGACAAACGCGGCCCACGTGTTCAGTCCCATGCGGGCGTTGATCACAGCCCCGTGCTCTTTCATACCCAGGTCATCGCGTCCCACGGTGATCTTGTACACCGCGCCCGTCAGCTCGCCTTCGTGCCCGGCAATCTTGGCAAGCTTGGCGGTATCGAGCGCTGTGCCGCTGTTGCTGGCGGGAGCCGTCGTTTCTGGTTTTACATGTCCAATCAGGTCAAGGCCCGGTTTCACCCGCCGTGCGAGGTCGGAAGCTTTCCCCATTCCGTGAACATGCATGTAGTACACATGCGGATCGTCCCAAAAGAAATGGTTGTGAAGTGCCGTCACGTCGATTCCGTTGTCGAGCAGCGCGGAGAGGACGGGATTGACTTCTTCCTGAAGCAATACCAGGTCACCCATCATCACCTCAGATCCGTCTGTCGCTTTGGTCAACGCGATCCAGCCTCCGAAACCAAACGGCGTCGGCGTCGAAAAGCCCTGGATGGTCATCTTCAAATCGTTGCGCGGAATATTTACCTTGAGAACGCCAGCTTTGAAGTCGCCTTTTCGGTCCAGGCTCTTCAGAACCTCTTGGTAGTCACTCGGGATTTCCTGAGCTGGCGTGGTGCTTCCGGACAAGAGGAAACAAATCACAGAAAAGAAAAACACGGCACTTTTGCTAACGAAACGACTCATGGAACGAACCTCCTTTGGTTCTTTGAAATATTTTTCGAGACTCACTTGGCCACCACTTTGAGATCATCGAAATACGTGACGGAGTCGGCCTTTGTCCACAGACCCACCTTGCCGGCGTCTTTGAATGTCTCGTCAGTCGCTTCGATCTTCTTCGCGCCGTCGTAGTAACAAATGATTTTGTTTCCGACGCATTCGACACGTAGTTCATGCCATTCGCCGGAAGTTACTTTGAAATTCGCGCCTGCAAATTGGCGGCGGTTTCCCGCGACGACGTGGTAGAGCCGGTAGTTATCCTCAAGCGCGTTTGCGCGGACGATGTAATAGTTATTGGCGTCCTTCAGCCGGAACACTAGTCCTCCAGCACGATCCACTTCGCCGGAGACAGCTTTGAATCTCACGCTGAGTTCAAGGTCTTTGAAGCTGCCTTCATCTGCGATAAGCAACGGAAAGCGATAATCGGTGGTGTCGGTTGAAGTTTGCGCAACGACATGGGGTTTAGAAGGCGCGGTCGGATCTGCCATCACGACCCATTTGCTTTCGGCTCCTTTCCCAGTGCGCGCACCATGAAACTTCGTCGGTAGAGTTCCCACGACGTAGCTATCGAAGTTGTATGAGAATGAAGCACCTGCGGCCTGCTGAGGTGCAGGAGTCTCCGGTTGAGATGCATAGGAGGAATATCCCCCCTCCCTGGATTCCAGAATCCCCCAGATCAGTATCAAAACTACGGCAACAGCACCGAGAATCCCCAATATCGTTTTCATTGCGACCCTCCTTTTAGCGGACTTGCAGCAGAGTATTTCGCGAGCGGCAGAGAGACTCGAAACGTGCTGCCACGACCTTCTTCGCTCATCAGAGTTATCTCGCCGCCGTGAGCTTCGACCTCCCAGCGAGTGATGGACAGTCCGAGTCCAGCACCACCCCATTCCCGTGTCCGCGCCCGATCAACGCGGTAAAAGCGGTCGAAGACGTATGGCTGATGTTCACTGGGAATTCCAGGTCCTTGATCGACCACGTCCAGGAACGCTTGCTTGTCTCCTCCGCTCTGTACGCGGACGAGTACCCGGCTCTCTGTGGGCGAATACTTAATGGCGTTATCCAGCAGATTGACGATGGCTTGGCGGAGAATCAGGCGGTCCGCAGAGACGAGGACGCCTGCGTCACCCTCAATGTCAATCCGTTGCCGCTTCTCCTCAGCCAAAACCTCGACTACCGAACCTGCCTCCTTTGCGAGTTGAAGAAGAGGAATGACTTCGCGCTGAAGCTGGATGTGGCCAGTGTCGGCACGGGAAAGCACGAGCAAGCTCTCAGAGAGCCGCGTCAGGCGATCTACCTCTTCCAGCATGCTTCCGATCACGTCTCGATACTCCGCCGGGCTCCTTTGGTCTTGCAGCGCGACCTCTCCAACGCTTCGGATGGCGGTTAGCGGAGTACGTAGTTCGTGGGAGGCATCCGACGTGAAGCGACGCAGTTGATCGAATGCTGTTTGCAACCGCCCGAGCATGTCGTTGAAGACGGTCCCGAGTTTCCCTAGTTCGTCTTCGGGAGTCTCGATGGACAAGCGATCACCCAGCTGTTCGGCGGATATTGTTTTGGCCTGGGTGGTCATGGAATCGATGGGTGCGAGCGCTTTGCGTGCCAGGGCGTAACCCCCGAAACCTGCAAGCAACACAGCAATCGGAAAACCGAGCAACAAAACCTGTCCAAATTCTCCCAACTCACGCCACAATCTTTCCTCGCTGTAAGCGGCCCTCAGAACCACTCGCTGGTCTTCTATGTGATAAACGCTGCTCGCCAGCCTGACTCGGGTGCCATTCGGAAGCCTCGTGGTGGACGGACTTGGATCGTGCAAGCCTTCGTCCGGCCCGGGAGGATCGCCTAATGTCTGGTCTTGTAACTCCGCGCTTCGATAAAGGAGCGACCCCTGCGGTGACCATACTTCGATGAAACGGCCTATTCTTGGCTCAGCCGCGCCGGGGTGGCTGGAATGAAGAGACACGCCTCCGTTTGGCTCCTTCGTGAGCATCCCTTCAATAGTTTCGATATCCTGAAGCAGGTTCTGATCAAAATCCTCGCGCAAGCTCAGAAACAAGAATAAGGAAGCAACTCCTGCGTACAAGGCCAAAAGGCTCGCCAGCACGAGCACGTACCAGAGCGTCAATCGGGAACGGACGTTTCGCGGCCTGAATCTCATTCTTCCTCTCGCAGCACGAATCCCACGCCGCGAACTGTGTGAATCAATTTGCGTTCGAAAGGCTCATCCACCTTGCGGCGAAGGCGGTTGATGTGAACGTCCATTACGTTGTCGAGCGGAGTTGCGCGAGCAGTCTCCTTCCAGACATCTCGCGCCAGCATCTCCCGGGAAACGACCTGCTCTTTGTGCCGAAGCAGATATTCGAGAAGCTCGAACTCTCGGGCCGTCAACTCCAGATACTGCGCACTCCTCCTCGCCTTGCGAGTCACAACATCCATTTCTAAATCAGCGAGTCTTAGGTTGGGCGCATGTTCAGCTCGCCCGCGTCGAAGGCGGGCCCGGACGCGCGCCAAGAGTTCCGGGAACGCGAAGGGTTTAACGAGGTAGTCATCAGCGCCGCTATCGAGTCCTCGCACGCGCTCCTCGACTGCATCGCGAGCGGTCAGGATGAGAACCGGGGTTTGCAGTCCGCGTTTTCTCAGTGTGGCCAGTACCTGGAGCCCGTCGCGGCCTGGAAGCATGAGATCCAAAATGACGAGGTCGAATTCCTCGGCATTCACTAGAAAGAACCCTTCTTCTCCAGTGGGTGCGACAACGACCTCGTATTTCTCGCGCTCCAATCCCTCTCGCAGCGCACGAGCCACCTTCGCTTCGTCTTCCACCACGAGGATGCGCAAGCCTTGAGCTCCCTTGGTGAAATACTATGAGGATAGTGGGGCGATGCCTACTGAAGTTTTCCTGACACGATTGTCAGACTTTTCGACTGAGTCCCAAAGAACAAGCAGCCAGCCTCTCTAAAGCAAAAACATCGGAAAAATTCTTCTTGAACATGGCTAATGGTTTAACGGCTCGTGCCGGCCGCGATGGTCGTCGAAGCGACCGTACAATTGACCTGAGTACCATCCAAAATAGGCCGATTTCTAGCCGAATTCAGGGGACTTAGCCGTGTAAGGTCAACTGAGTCATCAGCGTTTATGGAGCGGGCGATGGGAATCGAAATCATCGCCACTTGGTTTTTCAAGGAGTTACCAAGCAGAGTCCGTACTGATTTGGAAGGACTTGGTAGCCTCCCGAACCCTTACTGCCGCCTCGATGCCGCCTTGCTTCCCTAAAATATTTCTCACAACTTTGCGATTTGCTTCGCGTACTGCTCTCGGGACCGCTTGCGTGTAAATGTTCATCGTGGTTCGGATGTCCGCGTGACGCAAAAAGCGCCTGCTGAACCTTAATGTCCACTTCGTGCTCCCGCAGCAGCGAGGAGTACGTGTGCCGAAACGTATGCCATCCCACGCGCCCAATGCCCGCCGCAATTCCTGCGGGCACTAAGTGATTCTCACGAATCTTGCTCGGCCAGAACGGATTTCCCGTGGCTGGATTCACAAACATCCATGGCGAATCGTAGTCCTTCGTTCTTTGTCGATGTTCCTTCAAAACGATGGCCAAATCCGAATCCATAGGCAACGGCTTTGCGGAACCTTCTGTCTTGGTGTCCGCGACTTCACCGATTACCCATGATCTCGCGATGGAAATCGTTGATCGATCCCAATCCACGTCATTCCATTTTAGTCCAGCGATCTCACTCACTCGCGGGCCTAAGAATAGAGCAACGAGTGCCATCGTCCTGTAAGGTTCTCTTAGCTTCTCTAACAGCCGGTTGAACTCTTCGATGGTTAGAACCTTCGGAAGCCTGGTTCGTTTGGAACAACCTTTTACGCGAACCAGACTCATCGGATTCCGGTCATGCGGGATCAATTCCCATCGCATGGCCCAATCGAAAACCATGTGCATCACCTCGCGAATGTGCCCTTTGCTCCTGCCGGAAAGTGGTAGCCCTTTGATCCACAATTCGACAGAGAGGGGTTTCCCGTGCGCCATGGGACACTGTCCCCATTGGGCCGGATCTGGCTCCTGATCCAACTCAAATGGGTGCACCGAGTAACTTTTCGCTCGGGCAGTGCTTCCAAAGGTTTTGCTTTTGGGCGAACGGAGTAATGAGGAGAGGGTGCCTAGCGAAGTTTTTCTGAAGAAGTCTTAAGGGTTTCCGGCAGATTTCATGTGCAGCCAAGAATAGCTATGTCCGCGGGCGGCACCACGCTCTAAGATACGGCAGCCTCTGCGCTCGACCTCACGGCACGCGAAGAGCGCGGGAGTTTGACGAGAAAAACTGTCCCAGCTTCGGAAGTTTGCTCGACGCTTACGAATCCTCCGTGATCGTGAATGATTTTGTTCACGATTGCGAGACCAAGGCCAGTGCCGTTTGGTTTTCCGGAGCTGACGAAGGGATCGAACAACGTGTCGCGGATGGATTCCGGTATGCCAGGACCGTTGTCGGTGACGCGAACCTCAAACGATTCCGCGGAAGAACAGAGTTCGACACATATCTGGCCTCGCCGCTGAGCCGTGGCTTCACATGCGTTCAGCAGCAAATTGAAAAATGCGCGCTCCATCTTCTTGGTGTCGAACAACCCGTCCATTTCGCCCGACGCGGTTATCGAAATCCGTCGGTTTCGTAACTCCGGTTTGGTGAGCACAGATTCGACCGCGTGGCGCACGGTCTGCTCGAGAGACGCTGGGGCAGGAGATATCGCGCTGTCTTCTCGGGCTAATTCACGCAGCGAATCCAGCAAATCGGTCATTTCAGCTGACGCCGTCTTAATCTCTTCGTAGATATCGTCCCTGTTCAGCTTCAGATTCTCCGCTTCGTACAAGAACTCCGCGTTCGCGACAACCGCCGCCAAGTGGTGGCGAAGATCGTGAGAGATTGAGTTCGCGGCACGACCCAAAGCCGCGATCCGCTCGGCTGCGATCCACCGCTGCTGGGATTCTAACAGTTCGCCGCGCATTTTCGAGAAGGCCTCTCCCAGTTCCGCAACTTCACTGCTCCCGCGCGGCGTGATTGAAAACGTGTAGTCGCCAGCGGCGAGCGCACGAACACCGGACACAAGATTGTCCAAGGGATGTGTGATCGTGCGGGAGACAAAGCTGAGCAGCAAAGCACTCAGGAACACAGTCGAGACTCCGACAATAAAGATTGTGCGATTGAGTCGGTGAAGGAAATTGTTCGACCGTTGAAGAGACAAGAGCACGTAGCACTGCACCGGAGCCAGGGGACCTTCGTGGATCAAGACCGATGCGACTTGGTATTGATCGGTGCCAAGACTCAGTTCCCGTGATTCGGTTGAGAGGCCAACATCTTTCTGGCCAATCCATTTCCTCAATTCACTCTCCTCACGGGACGGAAGCGTAGAAGCAATTACGATGTCGCCTACCGCAAGAACAATCTGACTGCCTGAAACGAGCGCGAGTTGTTCGGCCACAGTGGAATCCACCTGATATCCCACGGCAAGTACCCCAAGTTGCTTCCTGCTATTTTCAGGCCCGACGTTTATCGGGCGTAAAAAGACCCAATACAGAAGACCGTCCGCGTACCACCACGCGGCATCCTCTCCTCGTTCCGTAGATCTCTTCAGGTCAGCTTCAGCAACACGCGGACTCCACCCCTGCTTCTTGACGTGAAATCCCAGAACGTTCCCATCGGACCTGGCCAGAAGGAACAGGTCGCTGCCCGCGAGCTTCCAGAAGGGCTCTGATGCGTCCTGAATCGTGAGCGCGTCCTCGGTGGTCATTAATGCCTTCAAAGTAGGAAGCTCGGCAAGCATGGCAGCCGTTCTAGACAATTGGAACTCGCGTTGCCGCTGAACGCTTTGGAATGCACGGATTGAAGCATCAGTGCTCTGCCGCACCTCCTGGCCGAGTTCCGATCGAACGGTATAGCGGACGATGAACAGCAGCACGCCCGTCAGCGTGCAGATAATCAGCAAGGTCGCAAAGAGAAGTTGCGTTCGTAGCCGCAGAAGCGCCATAGGAATCCCCGTGAACCGCCCTATTTCTCGGAAGCGGTCACTACGTGTCGGGTGCGAACTTGTAACCCGAACCATGCATGGTCAGAAAGTAGCGTGGGTTGGCCGGGTCGGGTTCAAGCTTTTGCCGAAGACGAAGGATATGGTTATCGACCGTGCGAGTGGTCGGATAATTGGTGTAACCCCAGACTTCGTTCAGTAATTCTTCCCGTGAAATGACTCTGCCAGGCGAGCGCGCGAAAAACTTGAGCAGCTTGAACTCCTGAGTCGTGAGTGTGACGGGTTTGCCCGCACGCGTTGCCTCCATGCTGGTAAAGTCGATTCGAATGTCAGCGAAAGTCAACAGTTCATGTCGAGGTGTCTCCGCTGCGACGGTTGTGCCATGCGGGATATAGGGTTCGCCGCGGCGCATCGCGCGACGCACACGGGCGAGCAGTTCCTTGGGACTAAAGGGCTTTGTAACATAGTCGTCCGCGCCGAGTTCGAGAAGCAGAACCTTGTCCTCAACGTCTGTGTTGGCGCTCAATACGACGATAGGGACTGATGCTGCATGGGCCTTGAACGCGCGGCAAACTTCCTTGCCGGGCAGGCGGGGGAGTTTTAAGTCAAGTACCACGGCGTTCGGCGTTTCTTTCTTGAAGCTCTCAAGGCCTGCAACGCCGTCGGATGCAAGGCGGACTTGCAACCCATCCGATTCAAAAAGACGCCGCAAAGTCCGCTGCATAGCGGCGCTGTCTTCAACTACTAACACGGTTTCCATTTCCTCTCCCCCGTATCTTCCAACTTGGTTCCATATACATAAGAGTTTTCAATCTTCCGTAAAAGACAACAGCTCGTCACTGCACGCATGCCGCCGCCCTTTGGATTAGAAAACGCATCATTTTAGTACTCTGGCGTCAGTGCCTTGGGATCGTAGTCTCGCCCGAACTTGTTTTTGTGCTTCATCGAAATTTGCCTGGTCGCGGGAATCGAGAGCGTCGGAAGGCCGTGGTTCCCGTTCCCTATTACGATCAGGCGTTCGAGCGCTTGCAGAGCCTCCGGAGTGGCGTTCTCGGACCACACGTGAAGAAGGTATCTTCCGGGAGGGACGGCAGGGATGGAGATGTGTCCCGCTTTGTCAGATATTCCATAGAATTCCGAGTCCACGGTTAATACAACCGCTACCATTTCCGGATGAATGTTGCAGAACACATAAGAAGCGCCTGGGCGGTCGAATCTCACTTCCTTCTGCGATCCTGCCTCATAAAGTCCGAGGTCAAATCGCTTCCCGCGGTAAAGCGAAAACACACTGTGAAACCATGGATCGAGATTCGGGAAATCGACAACGCTCCCCGTGGGTACAACCAACAAGTTGGGTTCGAACGTCTTAGCGCGTTGCACCATACGATAGTTCGGTCGATCCTCGTTGAAGCGTATCGCGCGAACCGTGTCCAAAGGAACGAGCCAAACCACTACCCGGGAACTGTCCATTACAGTCCCCTCCGAGCCCACCTGAATCAGCCTGACCTCACCCTTGACCGCCTGGGCCGGTTGGCCAGTAAGGTCGTTTGTTTGTGCCGCCGCCGAGATGAAGAAGATCAAAAGCGACGGAAGGATTCCACATAGACGCGTCTTCATAGTCACCTAGAAAATGAACCCCAATGCCAGGCCGACTTGACCGGCAACCGTCGGAGTTCCCGAGACCTGGTAAGTCCTCAGTCGCCGGTACTCAGTCGAAAAGACAAGGTCAGAGCGTGGCCGAAATATGTAATTCGCAAACCACATATCGTTGCGGTGCGACAGCAATTGGAGAATCGGGTCGAGTAAAGTGATTTGACGTGTGCCACGGGCACTGCGAGTGCCCGACCCAGCTGCCAAGTTAAATTCGTTCCGGAAATTCAACTTGACCTTCACTTGCGACCACCCGCCAAGCATCCTGATTCCGGCAAGGGCAGGCGCCGTAACAGAATTATAACGATTGAGGTCTGAAGGCTGAACCAATACGTACGGCACTCCGCCAAAGACATCCAGGCCCTTGCCTGCAAAGAACTCGCCGCTCAACTCCATATGCGCCAGCAACGGAAGTCGCCAATCCGTTACACCGCCCCATCCGGAGGCCGTCTCCCCTCCATAGTAGCGCTGCGGCAAGTAAATGGCAGAAACCCCAATGGATAGGGGCCGATTTTCGCTCCTTCCATTTGCCGATATTCTCAGCGAATAAGCCGGTTGGCGAGAGCTTTCCCCGGGACTTGCAGCGCGCACACTCGCGCTGGAGCTGGCATACCTGGAGGGATCCATGACGCCTGCTTCGATTTTGAACAATGAAACAGATGTCGGAAATCGTTGTTCAACGCGGATCGTAGGCGTCCACGTCCAAAGGTTTCCAGCAGAGGCGAAAGCCGGCACAGCCAGCGACATGTAGGAGGTTGGCGTGTTTGGAGAGAAAAGGGGTACATCCAAACCGACAACAACTGAAGTATTTTCCCAGTCGAATCGAATCCGGGCGACACGCAAGCGCATAACGCCTGAAGTTGCTGCCCCGTAGCCGCTTGGCAAGCCGCCGAAGAAATCCATCTGGACGTCGCCGGACGTCCTTGCACCGTAGATGCTGGGGCCGACACCTGTCAGTCCTACAATCGATTGCCTCAGTGAAGCACCGAGGCTTCCCGAAGCATCTCCGGGCGATGGTGGGACTGCGAAGGTTGGCGCGTCCAGGTTGTCTACATGGCCCGTCTCGCCGAATGCGTTGAACAAGGCTATGCCCGAAAGCTTCAGCCGGTACTTTGAACTGCTTTCCACTTTGTCTTGTTGGAGTTCCTCCAACCTTGCCTTTGCAATCTGCCAATCGTCCGCAGTAATGCGGGCCAGGTTCTGATCATCGCTTGACTTCGCCTCTTGAGAGTTTCCAGGTGATTCTTCGGTTGCCTGTTCCCGACGGGCCACGGCAGCGGGCGCAGTTTTGTCAGGCTCCCCCATTTTCCGCAGCACTTGTTCTAGCATTGCTCGGAGCTGCCGTATTTCCGATCGCGACTCCGAGAGCTCGACGCGCGTCTCTTCGAGCGTTTGGGTCAACATCCGAACTTTGGCGTCCAGTTCGGCTTGGCTCGCTGGTGCGGAAGCGGATTGAGCAAATGCGGGCAAGCTACCCGCAAGGACTACACACAGCAAGCGCCCACTTGCTCGCAACAGGCCCATGGTAGAAAGCTTCATAGAGTCTCTCCTCCCGAAGCATCGAAGGGCTTTCAATTGTACTCCGGACACGAATTAAGCCACTTCGCCGTACACGAAGTAAACCCCGCTTACGATGCGCTCCCGCCGATGCAAACAAAACTTTTACATGCTGGTGACAAAATCCTGACAACCGGCTCGTCTGCCTCCCTCCGCGATGATACCCACCGCTGGCGACTTGCGCGTCACCCCTCCCACTGTTTAGGTGAGTCTCGTTGGCAGAGCGTCAAATCTGGGATAGACCGGAGATGCGGCAGACACGGCCAATCTTGTGTTCTGCCTATCCTTGTTGCTTTCGGCGACTGTAAGGACGACTCACCTTGGAGTTTGAAATGCGTGCGCACTCAAACTTCGAATCCGTGAGAGTCTTAAAGTGGCTACTCCGCTTGACAATCGGTTCTGTTGGAATCAGTGGCCCGGCGGGGCAATTACCTACAGCAGAGAAGTCCGGCCTTCCAAGCGCTTCCCCGGTCGACGTACAATCTTTTGACAAATTTTGAAAATTGTTGTGACAACCTTCTCGAAGAATTCTGGCTATCTCAAGTCGCCGAAAGCTCGAAAACTGGCGTCAGCCCGTAGATCGTCCCCACGCTGGAGCCCGAATTTCGACACTAAACGTCATTTGGAAGGAAGGGCTTATATGAAGTGTGCCGCTAAGTTCTTGAGGTCATCTCTATTCCTTGGCCTCGCTGCGCTATTGCTCCCTGTTCTCGCACCTGCGCAACATTACAAACAAACGAACCTCGTTTCGAATCGGGCCTCGATTTCGACCCCGAACCCGCCAGACCCCAATCTGAAAAACCCTTGGGGACTGACTCGCTCCCCGGGCGGCAGCCCCTGGTGGGTTTCCAACAACAATTCCGGTACCTCCACTCTCTACAACGGCACGGGCGGGGCCATTCTCATTAACGGCACTGGCAACGTCACCGTTCCGCCGCCGAATGGTTCGCCGGCGGGAACCCAAGCGACTCCCACAGGCGTCGTTTTCAATGGCAGCACCACGGATTTTCTGGTTGCGCCCGGCAAATTCTCTCACTTCATCTTTGCCACCGAAGACGGAACGATCGCCGGCTGGAATGGCGGACAGAATGCCGTACTCGTCGTTGACAACTCCGATAACGGCTCCGCGAATGGTGCCGTATACAAAGGCGCAACCTCCGGCGAAATCAACGGCAACAAATTTCTCTACGTTACAAATTTCCGTTCCGCGAGAGTTGAAGTCTATGACACCAACTTCAAGCGCGTGCGCCTTGGAGAAGAGGCGTTCGAAGCCGAGGAAATCCCCCACGGCTTCGCGCCATTCAATATTCAAAACATCGGCGGCACACTCTTTGTAACCTATGCCAAGCAGGACGCCGCTCGACACGATGACGTCGCCGGTGATGGTCTCGGGTTCGTCGAAATCTTCACGCCCGGTGGTAGGCACATCGGCCACCTCCAGCATGGTCCGTGGTTCAACTCACCCTGGGGAGTTGTCTGGACCACGCGCGATTTCGGCGAGTTCAGCAACGCCATTCTCGTCGGCAATTTCGGGAGTGGCAAGATTGCCGCGTTCAACGGCTTCACCTACAAATTCATCGGCTTTGTAAAGAATCCGGATGATTCCATCCTAACCATCGATGGCTTGTGGTCCCTCACCTTCGGCAACGATGGCGACCCCGCTCCCCCTAAAAACGGGGCTGGACCAGCCAACACATTGTTTTTCACCGCCGGCATTAACGCCGAACAGGACGGACTCTTCGGCACCATCACGCCCGTTGACGGCCTTGACGGCGACGAAGAATAAGAGCGGACGACTTTCAGCCCGGCTCTTTGTCACGAAGTCGAATCGGGAACTAGGAAGCGTTCCCCGAGTCAGTGACTGCGGGGCGCCGATGACAAGATACAGTTTCATCGGCGCTCTACCAAGAGTAATTTTGGATCGCGAACCGAGAGCCAGGACTGACTGATACGAAGCACGACAATTACCTGTGTTTTACTCGGCGCACTGGGCGTACCTCTGATTGCGTGAGCAGCTTGTCGCTGCCATTGTGACTTGCATCGTCGGCCAGGAGTTGCCGGGTGGCCGAGTTCGTACCTTAGCGCTTGAAAACGAATTCCAGGGTTTTTGGTTGATTGGTTTCGAGAGTGACCTTCTGAGTCAGCACCCCGTACTTCTCATGCCAGGCCTCGATCGTATACTCACCGGGCGGAACGTTTTTCAGTTCGAATGTGCCATCCTTGCTGGTGATCGCGAAGTAAGGATGCTTGAAAACCGCGATGTATCCCTTCATCCAAGGATGTACGTTGCACTTCACCGGAATGATCTCCTCGCGGGCGAAGGATTCCTCGATAGGGGATGAGCCCGGAGGCTGCGAGAGGTTCCACTCCCGATTGTTCTGCGGTGCAGGGTGGATATTATGGGTCGTGGGGTCGCTGTTGGCGACCTTGAAAGTCTGCCTTGCGCGCATTCCAAGAATATGCGGATTATAAGTGCAACCCTTCTGCTCAAATACGACCGGCTCGGTGGGTGGGTCGAAGGTACGGTTTCCAAGCCCGTCCGAAATATAGACTATCGCGTCTTTCAGCGCCCCGTTCGTTCCCGTAACGACTTCTTCGCTCATCACCGGCGCAGAATGCATTTTCAAACAAGCGGGATCGGCAGCCATGTTGATGCGCGTAGCCACGGGTTTAGACCCTTCCAATTTCACGATGCCCGACAAGGTGGCCGCTCCGGATGTGTCCCCCCGCGCCCCGCTGCCCGTTCCTATAGCTCTCAACGTCCTCGTGCCGACTCCGTGCGCCGTCAAAAGCGCTAGCGCCGTGGTAGCGCCAATGTGCAGATAATTGATTCTCGTTCTCATCTGAGGCTCCCTTCGTTAGAGTAGGGCTGGTTAAAAAGAATTCCATACAATCTTCAGGTTTTGACTCTGCCTTAAAATCACCGTGCAACTAAGACACCGTGCGGTGTCACTTCGGTTGCGCGCCAACGGGCTTACTCTCGCCACCGTCCTTCTTTTCGTTTTCGGCCGTTTGCTTTTTGCGCTTCACATTCATTTGAAGTGTCCGAATGTAGTGCACCACGTCCCACGCCTGGGCCGGCGTCAGACCGTTTGCAAACGAGGGCATAGGTGTGCCATCCAGTCCAGTCATAAGAATGCGATATAGGTCTTGGTTAGACTCGCCGCACTTGAAGCGCGTCCCTACCGAGAAATCGTAGGGAGGTATCGGATAGCCTCTATTATCTACCAGCGTTTGCGCGGATGGACCATCTCCACGCCCCTCTTTGCCATGGCACGACCAGCAGTTCATTTTTTGGTACAGCTCGTTGCCACTCTGAATGCTCTGCTGATTCGCTGCCGACTCTGACGGCATCGACAGCGGAGAAGGCGGCTTTTCCTCGCGGAAACTTGAAGAGAATGTTTTCACATAAGCAACTAGATCCGCACGTTGTTGCTTAGTGAGTGGCAGCCATGACGGCATGTTTGAGTTGACGAATCCCCGCGTCACGGACTTGTAGAGGTCTTCGTCAGTGGGGAGGGCCCCCGTCGGCGTGGAGCGGCACTTGAGCGTGCCGGTCACGAAATCACGCGGTTTGGGATCGATCCATGGGGCGTTTTCTCCGCGACCGTCCCCGAGCGGACCGTGACATCCGACGCAGTAACGCCGGTAGAGCTGCTTGCCGCGACTCGCTTCTCCGGTGAGTCCGCCTATGTGGCTCTCTTGGGCGAAGGTTACCTGGCCAACTCCCGCAAATAGCAGAACTAGAATTCCGGCAAAATGCGCCCGCATACGGTTGTGCTTCATTGGGAGTTCCTTCTTAAAATGCGAAATCGAGCCCGATGAACACGCTGCTTGACCGCAGATCGGGTCCAAACGGGCTCGTGCTGGTTGGGAGCGGTGACGCAGATTTGTATGACCGAACGAGCGAGTACTCGGTGTGGAGGGCCAGCCCCGCGCGGCTGAACATGAACGGGTAATACCTCAGCCCGAACGAGAAAGCGTCTACGTCACCCAGATCGCGCGGGTCTGTCCTGAATACTTGACGGGACATCCGCACGATTTCGTTGCGTTGCACTAAGACGAGCTGCGGAGAGTAAGTGAAATGGGTTTCGACAAACCCGCCATTCCAGGTTGGCCCCCGCGCCCCCACGGGCAGCGGCGCATTTGCAGCGGTTCCTGTTCCTAGGAAGACGTTGTCCCATCCGTGTACAAATACTGTACTGAAGTCGACTTTTTTTACGTAGAAAAGTCCTGTCAGTCCGGCACGATAAAGGGACTTGTTCCCCAGCCCTTCGCTCAAAACCGGACTGCCGAAGGACGTGTTAAAGAAGGTCGGTCGTTGTCCGAAAAAGGCAAATGCGCCAACACGCTGGACCCCAAGTTTCCCTACCGCGAAACCCTGATTGAAACTCGCCCACCCATCGTACGTCCGATTCGGCAAACCTGGGCTGCCTTCATTGCTGCTCAACAAGGCGACCGAATAGCGCGTATAGCTGTTTTCGGAGTGGCCCGACAGCTCTACGCCCAATTGATTGTCACCGATGCCAAAGGCTGGATTGAACTGCACGATCGGAGTATTTGAAGCGCGAAACTGCACCTCTCGGAACGGCGTGTAGTGATAAACCTGATAGAACCCGCCATTGCTGGAGAGAAACAGCATGCGCTTCTCGGAAACCAGGTTGTCGAGTTCGAATTTTCCGAGCTTGAGGTTTAACCAACGTGTCCGGAATAGATTGTCAAAACGAACGAACACGTTTTCAAAATGGAAGGATCCCGAGGAATCAGCGGACGGCAGCACGGAAAAGGAGATGTCTTTGTAGAGAGTCCCCGCAGCCCAGATGTCCAATCCGCTAAAATCAAAGCCGTGAGTCGTGACATCTTGATAGATTTGCCCGAGCGCCGGGTTGCCCGGGACCGTATCTACCACCTGGTTGCTGCTGCTTTCCCTGTGCCACTCCGGTGTGATCCGAAAAGTGATGGGCCAGTAACTCGGGTTCTGCCAGATTGGGGAATCCTTTTCATTTCCCAATTGATAGCCCCTGTCCCGGAAGGCGATCCCAAAGTCATTTAGTTTTGGCCAAGCTTCGTGACAGGCAGAGCAGGGCAAGTCGTACTTCCTCGCAAACGCGGGGATGGCATGTGCGGGCTGCCGCACAGACAGAAGTACGCCCAAGACTAGTATGAAGATCACGGCGACTCTCAGTCTTAAGAGCATCCTAATTCCCACTGTTCTCGGCTGGGTTGCCTTGAGTGTGCACAAACTCTCACAGACCCGTTAGACCATAGAGAGTTGCAGGAAGGAACGGAGGAATTGTCACGCTAATGTGATTTTTTTTTCGTCTCCGCGTAGTACAAGCGTGAACGACTTTTTACATCTCCCCGACAATCCGAAGACAACCGCATTTCGTGAATTGCCTAACCGCCCATTTTTGATACCTGGCAGCAGGCAATCGAATCAAACGGGCCGGGCTGATCACTGATTCGGGAGGTGTTCGAACATGCCACGACACATCGCTGGTCTGATGCCGCGCTTTATTTCGTGTGGATTGATCTTGTTTGCGGGTCTTCTCGGCCTTGGGGGCTGCGGCGGTTATAACGCGCCTTCTCAGCCGCCACCAACACCATCTTCCGTAATCATCTCTCCGACAAACGCCAGCGTGAAGGCCGGCACCGGAACGCAGAATTTCACCGCTACAGTCATGAATGACTACCTGAGCAGGGGGGTCACCTGGGCCCTCTCCGGCGCAGGTTGCAGCGGGGCCACCTGCGGTTCGCTCTCCAACATGACCTCAAGTTCGGCCACCTACAATGCACCCTCTGCCGTTCCGAATCCCGCCACCGTAACGCTCACTGCGACCGGTCAACGACACCTCGAAAAGTTCCACTGCGACGATCACCGTTACGGCGGCTGCAGCTGCGGGAGCCGCGGCAGTGTCGCTCACGATGACGGACACGCCGCCCGCGGGCGTGACGCTGCTGTCGTTCGAAGTAAGCGTTAGTGGGGCTACGCTAAATCCGGGCGGCGTGGACCTGCTGGGCGGCAAAGGGCAAATTCAGATTGAGGTAAAGCAGCTCGAAACAGAATCGGCGTTTCTCAGCACAGCAACCGTAACTCCAGGAACGTTCACAAGCCTCACCCTGACATTTGGCGAATTCGCCGACCGGCATCCAGGTGGACGTCAACCCCGGCACAATTCTCGGCGCTACTCTGGGCGTGGATTTTAGTCTCGCCGGGGCAGTCAGCGTCCAGCAACTCACGATGAAGCCAGCCGGTGAGCTGGACGAACTTGATGACTTGAGGGGAGCCGTTCAAAACCTCGATACCACGAACAAGAAGTTCACGCTACATACATCGGACGGCGACTTTCCGATCACGACAGACAACAATACCGAGTTCGACTTCGAGGCCTGCGCCGCGAATAATTTCTCCTGCTTGCAGAACAATCAAGTTGTGGAAGTGGACGCAAAGCTCATGGCCGGGGGAGTGTTCTTGGCCAAGAAGATAGGATTCGAAGACGACGCCGAGGACGACGAACTCGAAGGCATCGTCTTCAAAATCGACGACGCGACGCACTTCGAGATGGTTGTGCTGGATGAGCTCAGAAGCGTCAGCAACGTGAACGTCGGGAACCCCACCGTCGTCACTTTGAGCAATCCGGGATTCCAGGTGAAGGCTGACGGCCTATCGGTACCGAGTGTGCTACAGGGGAGTTTCGAAGAAGCAATGGATACGTCGCAGCTATTGCCCGGTCAGACGGTCGGGGTCCGGCTGACGGGTCCGGCGAATCCAGGTCCGCCTATCACGGTCACCACCAACCGCGTGCGGCTACGGATGACTCAGTTCACAGCAAGCGTGAAGGCTGGCTCGATCGTGCCACCCAACTTTAGCGCTGATACGCTGCCGGCGCTGTTCACCGGCGCCGGCATCACCAGCATCCACGTTCAAACATCAGGCAATACGGAGTTCGAAGGCGTTTCAAGCATTACCGCTTTGACTGACGGCAACAGGGTGTCCCTGCGGGGGCTTCTTTTCAAAAACGGCGCGCTCTCACCGGAGCTTATCGCGAAGAAGGTGCGCAAGCGCTGAGAAGGGCGTGAATCAGGGAAGGATGTGCCTCGCGGAAGTTGTTGTCAGGATCATCTCTCACAAGAGGGCGCGAGAGGTTGGCGAGTGACCACGAGCGAATCCGCAGCTGGCGAGGAACCGGTGGGGCCATCATCGCCCCGGCCCCGAAGCTCCCCGGGACCATTTGCCATACTCTGAACCCCCGGGGTCCACCAGGGTTTCTCGAATTTCTTTTTGCCGGAAAATACAGCGTAAAGGAATTTCCGTCATCACCACCAATTAGGCAAACGTCATAGAGTCGGGACATCGGCTAAGCCAACCGCGTGAGTAGGGTATACCCCGTAGTCGTGAATCAGGTTGCGACCCGATTGTAAAAACATGCCCGACCGATTACCAAGTTGTCTCGTCAGCAGCTGCCGTCTTTCCTGGGGTGCAAGCCAGTCAAGCGGTCAAATACTCGGGCGGAGGATTGCTCATGAGAGTCATTCGGTTCTCTTTGTGGATTTCATGCGTCGTCTTGCTTCTGGCTTCGACCGCGGTGTTGCTCGTCACTAACCCGCCCCGAGCGTGGGCGCAACTCGGAACGCCTCCCAGCAGCACGATCAGCAGCAGTTCGGGCCCACTGGCCTGGGACTTTGCCCCGGTGGGCGGCGGAACGGTGATAAACGTGGGGATACAGGATATCTGCCCGCCCGGCCTGTGTGATGACCACGACTTGACCGTGGTGCTCCCCGCCCCCGCGGCCACGTTCTATCAGACGATGACGGCCAAGCTCACCTTTCAATACACGTGGACTAGCACGCTGCCCACGGATCTGGACATCTTTGCCATCAGCCCCAGCGGAGCGGACCATGGCCCAGGCTCGCCTGACAACACTTCCGCTGGACCCGGGCAAGAGAATCTCACGGTCACCGATCCTATTGACGGACTCTGGCACATTCGCTCGGTAGCCTCGCTGGCCCCGGTGCCCACCGCGGCTCACGTGGCGGTTACGTTGACGATCGCACCTAGGCCCACGGCGCCGCTGCCTCCTCCACCCGCTCCTGGAGCCCCAACTTTCATCAATTATCCTGCTCCGGACGACTGCACGGAAACGCAACAACCCCCGAGTTGCATCCAGCCGTCGACGGACTCAACGACTGCCGGAGAGCACGGCGCGGGGGAGCCGTCCATTGGAGTTGACTGGAACACCGGCAAAGCGTTCATCGAGGCGGGAAACCATACATTGCGCGTGACTTTTAACGACAGCGTCAACCCAGCTACGGCGTTCTGGGAGGACAAGCGTTCGCCCTTCGCGCGCGTGAGCTTGGACCCGATCATGTTCGTTGACGATGGCCACTTTGGGGGCCCAAATCGTCTGTTTTCTTCGCAGCTCAACCTCGTCACCAGCGAACTTTCCTTTAGCGACGACGATGGCAACACTTGGCTTCCAACGCAGGGGTCCGGCCAGCCTGCGGGCGTCGACCATCAGACAGTGGGCGGAGGTCCTTACGCCGTTCCAGCGCCGCTGACGCCAACGGGGTACCCGCATGGGATTTATTACTGCTCGCAGGACATTGTGACAGCGTTCTGCTCGCGCAGCGATGACGGCGGCACGACCTTCGGGCCCGGCGTTCCCATTTATACCTTCGCCCATGTCAACGGCGCAGATGTTCCCATTGCGCCGGGCACTTGCGGCGGTTTGCACGGCCACGTGCGTGTTTCGCCTGACGGCACCGTGTACGTTCCCAACGAAAACTGCTTCGACGCCAACAGCGTCAGTCGGCCGGGCGTGGCCGTTTCTACGGACAACGGTTTGAGCTGGGTGGTTCGCACTGTGCCGGACGGCAAGAGCATCAGTCCCGGCACGGACCCGTCGGTCGCAGAAGGAGCGAACAACACCATATACCTCGGATATGTGAACTCCGACGGCCACGCCAAGATTGCGGTTTCGGGCGACCGCGGCTTGCACTGGTCGAAGTCCAAGGATGCAGGGACTCCTTTTGGAGTCCAGAACGCGGAGTTCGCCGAAGTGATCGCCGGCGACGATGATCGCGCGGCCTTTGCCTTCCTCGGCACTCAGACCTCGGGCGATACGCAGTCCGCCGACTTCCAGGGGCTCTGGCACCTCTACGTGGCCTTTACTTACAACTCCGGCCGCACCTGGACGACCGTTGACGCAACTCCCACAGACCCAGTGCAGCGAGGCTGCATCTGGAACCAGGGAGGCAGCAACCCGTGTCGCAATCTGCTCGATTTCAACGACATTGCCGTGGACAAATTCGGGCGGGCGCTCGTGGGCTACGCCGACGGGTGCACGGGAAGTTGCGTCACCGACCCAACGCAGAATGCCTCCACGGGCCCTGCCAGCGCTCAGGACGCACTGGCGACGATTGCCCGTCAAGTGGGAGGCCGCGGGCTGTTCAAGGCATTCGACGGCACGCAGTTCGCCACTCACAGCGGGATTATCGAAGGGCAGGGCAAGCTGTGCTTTGGAGACCCCGCGACTGGCATCCAAGGCGATCCGGGCTGCGAGGCCAACAATTAGTAGTGCGGGTTTGCTAATACATCGAGAATACCCATGAGTCAGACACCGACGATCTTGTCTTGCGTCGCCCTTGTCTTTGCCGGCGTGCTCGGAGGAGCCACGCCACAGAGCGCCAAAAAGGGCACGGGTGTGACGAAAGAGACCGTCTATGCATGCGCCCTGCTGACCTCCGCTGAAATTGAAGCCATCCAGGGTGAGCGCGTCGAGGAAACCAAACCTACCGTGCGGCCAAGCGGTGGATTGTTCGCAACGCAATGCCTATTTCGCACGCCTACCTTAAGCAAGTCGGTCAGCCTGTCGCTGACTGCGTCCGATCCCCTGCATCCGGTCGCGCTGACCGCACGACAACTTTGGCAGAAGCAGTTCCACTCTTCCGAAGTGGAAAGCGAACCGGCCACGGGCGAAAACGAAAAGAAGCTCGAGCCTGAACGCGAGAGGGAGAGCCGCGGGCCTCGTCCCATTCGCGGTCTTGGCGAGGAGGCTTACTGGGTCCCCAGTCCGGTTGCCAGCGCGCTCTACGTACTTAAAGGAGAGATGTTCCTGCGAATCAGCGTCGGCAGCGCCGGCCAAGAATCCGAGCGCATGGAAAAATCGAAGGCGCTGGCCCGCGCCGCGCTCAAGCACCTCAGACTCGTCGAATAAGGGTCTCGAACGGCTGTCACATTTTCCACCCGGCCAACGATAACTGCCTTACTTGAGGCGCGCTATACAGCGTCAAGAGTGGATGCCGCAGTCCTCGCGGACGATGGTGCCGACAAAGGCACCTCGCTACGTCAGGTTCTGCCGCGCGAGAACAACTGGCGCAGATTGGCTGGCATTCTTTCAAAAAAATGAACTTTGTCCCAGGTCCAGTGCATACTCCTTAGAGGCATTTAGGGGGCACTAAGAGTCCCTCCCTTTCTTTTCAGTTCCTCAGGCTCAGGCCGCCACAGTTCGGTTTACTGGGATAACTTCCGCATAGCCCGTGACACGACCAGAATCCGGACCACCCCCTCCTCAGTCGTGAGTGCTATCGCCTGTTAACGTCCGGAGCGCATTGTTAGGGCCTGCGATAGCGCAATGCTGGCGACATAACAGGCCAAAGAAATGCTGATGCCTGTGAGAGGCACACTGAAAAAATAGACCTTGGAGAGCACAACAAAACCACCAAGCATTGCCAGCCCGACAACGAGCAGGAACGGTGACTGAAAGAGGAGTTGGCCGTGAGCCAATGCGAGAAAACCGAAAACCAAGCCGAACAAAATAAGTCCCATGCTGTGGCTGGCATTGAAGCCTACCCAACACCGCCACATTGTTGTTTCTTTCGTAATGACAGGTGCAGTCTGGCTCATGCTGATTTGCAGTGCGGGGTCACGCGGCGTGAGCTTTGGCCCCCAGAACGTATAGACGAGGTGGACGACTCCGAGCGTAAAGATAATGCTCGCACTAAGAACCATGAGAATTTTTGCGGCCAAGATGCTCTCCCTATTTTGTGGGCCTAACGCTCGTGCTCCACATTCTATGCCGCATCGTTCTTTTGACGAAATACGAAAACTGGCACGCGCCCTGAAGGCTCTGCGTTCATCGTTTTGACGGATAGTTGGCGGCCGAGTAGGCCCGGGGAATTTCACCCCGAGCCCCTCACAGAACCGTGCTTGACTGTCTCCAGTCACACGGCTCGTGCCACCCAGGGAAGGTTGCCCCGCTTCTTCACTACTATTGGGCAGTCCGACCCTGAGACTCCGCATTCGTACTCTCACCCTCGTGGTTGCTTCCACTTGTGGCTTCTCCGTTGGCATCGGTGTCTCAGGTTCCCACGTTCCGCTTAACCGCCTCTTTGGCAAGCTCAGGCCACCTCTCATGCCGGATGCCGCTCCGCCCGTAAGCAGGTTTCGTCGGAGCTAATCCCGCAGTAACTTACCCCCCGCGGTTTTGACATCGTCTCTAACGTTTCGACACTTCAGCAGTGGTTCCCTTGCGGTCCTCTTCTTGCCGGTCACCTGACCTGGTCGTCGCCAGGCCTTTTCCTTCCGCGTTCACGACCATAGCTTTTGGCTACAGCCGCCGAAGGTGGTTTGAAACCTGCTCCTGTAAGCCGGTTCCGAGGGGCCTACCCTCATCAGTCAAGCAGTTGCGCACTACTCAGCGTTTCCTCCTTTCGTGCTCGTGGCACACATAAATCGCGATATCACTCACTAACCCCGGAATCGAGCCATCACTGGGCGGTTTGTCGGCAATCCGGAAGTTGGTCCCAAGGGGTTCTGGGAAATGAATGGGCGGCCGCTCCAGAGTTCGTGGATTTTTCCAACCCACAAAAACCAATGTCTTATATGACTTTCGCGTAGTTTCGCAGTCCCCGCAGTCTTATAAGTTGTTGTAAAACCTAACCACGATACGCCGTCACAGTAGCAATCAGAATTCAGCGAAGTGCGGAATTGTGTTTCGGGCTTTTCGCGCGAGCTAGCGGTGCCACCCTCGAAGCTCGTTTTGCTCTTTAATGCCGCCTTTTGCCGCCGCGACCAATCGCTAAGTTATTGGAGGGAAACCAAGGTGACTGGAGCGGGCGATGGGAATCGAACCCACGTCTACCGATCGCTAAGCTGCTGATTCACTGGGGGATAGATGTTCGGTAGGGTCCAAAACGGTCCAGAATGGCTTGACCGGAGCGAAAAAACCGCCATAGTTCGGCTCGGACAACTGATGTCAAAGAACACGACAAGCCCATGTCCGAAGCTTGTTGGGAAGCTCCCGTTCTGCTATCGAACTACACCCGTTCGTTATTTCTGATTCAACTACTGATTCACCTTCCGTACAGCCGTGTCGTTGTATGAATTGCAAGCGCCAAGCCCATTGGAACTTGTACGCACAGCGCGTCTTTCGACAAAGTCGATTGCTTCAGAGTGACCCTTGATTCGGGCCCAATCCTGAGAGGCGCCAACAAGCGACTTCGAAGGCGATCTGCGCCCCAAGTGGCAGCCAACGGCGTGCGGGGACGCAGTCGATGTGAGGGCATTTCTGCACAATACTGGCTAGAATTAATGAAGGCCTTCACGCGACCGCGTAGCTGGTCGCTCGGTGGAAGAGCGCATATGAGGACCTTCGAACCCAAACGAATATTGAGAGGAATCTTCAATGAGCGCAGTCAAAAAGCAACCAGACAGGGCGGCTTTCGAGATTAAAAAGGGTCCTCGTGAGGTGATGACTCTCAGTGAGACGGACGTGGAGAAGTATCTCGACCTGCAAGAGCTCTTAGATGGACTCGAAGACGGTTTTCGCGGACTGGAGTTGGGAGAAATTCAGTCTCCGCCTCGGCCTCAACTGTCAGTCGCCGGTAAGGGTTTCTCCCTGGCAATGCCGGCCTGGCGTAGAGGTATGCAAATGACCGTCAAGATTGTCAACGTTTTCGACGGCAATCTGAAGATCGATCTGCCTAACCACCTCGCTCTGATTAACCTGTTCGATCCCAACACCGGCGCTACCTCCTGCGTCATGGATGGCACGTACATCACGGGCATCCGGACCGCCGCGTCCGCTGTCCTGTCAGCCCGCATGTTGAGCCGGAGCGAATCTCGGATTGCCACCGTGATTGGCGCGGGCGTCCAAGGCCGTGAACACGTCCGACTGCTCCCATTGACTCGGGATTTCGAGCGCATCAATGTTTGCTCGCTACGCTTCGAAGACGCTCAGAAGCTTGTGGCTGGAAGCCAAATCGCACGTGCAACGACCGACATCGAAGCAGCTGTGCGTGAGTCGGACATCGTGTGCCTGGCAGCTCATTCACCTACGCCCGTGATCAGGCTAGAGTGGGTAAAGCGTGGTACCCATGTGTCTTCCGTAGGCTATTACCCCCCGGACGGCGAACTCCCTAAAGATCTAGCACGAGAGCATCGCCTGTTTGTCGAGACGCTAGACGCTTTTCAGCCGACTCCGGTTGGTTGCGGCGAACTCGCGGGCCTGGATCCCTCCGTGGGAACGACTCTCGGAGCAGTGGCTCTTGGTCGGAAGGCAGGCCGCCTCAGCGATGTCGAGATCACCGTATATAAGGCCATGGGGGTCGCCATGGAGGATATGGTCGCTGCCAATCTCGCGTACCAGAGGGCCAAGCGAGAAGGTGGTGGAGCTGTAATGGTTTGGTGATAACTTCCAACGAAG
>WNGO01000782.1_pt1 | contig 30939 bp, 24 predicted proteins | sample 5400511 | NCBI WGS metagenome assembly WNGO01 (sample SAMN13153380, study PRJNA577476) | soil metagenome | isolation source: 20 cm soil or saprolite under Garry oak tree replicate 2 | place: USA:California | collected 2016-06-15 | reverse complement strand
GGACGGGCAGCGTGTATTCGATGGGAGAAAGTCGAGTCCCTTCGATTTCGAGCGGCGCGTGGCCGCCGTCGCGTGCTTCGATCCGCGCGCCCATTTTCGCGAGAGGATCGATCACGCGCCGCATCGGACGGCGCCGCAGGGAGCCATCGCCGTCGATGGTCGAGTGGAACTCTTGTCCGGAAAGAATCCCCGCGAGCAGACGCATCGTTGTGCCGGAGTTTCCGGCGTCGAGCGACCGGCGCGGCTTACGCAGACCGCTGAGCCCGGCTCCGGTGATCCGGACGCGGTCGGCCTTCGATTCCACCATCACGCCGAGCCGTGAAAAGCAATCAAGCGTGCTGCGGCAATCCGCCGCGGCTGAAAAATGCGTGATGTCGCTGGCGCCCTCGGCCAGCGCCGCGAGCATCGCGTAACGGTGCGAGATCGACTTGTCGCCGGGGACTTCGAGCGAGCCGGAGATTGTTCGCGCGGGGCGTATGATTTGCTTCGACACGCCTGGATTCTAGCATGCGAGTCCGCGCACCCACGTCTCTCAGCTTTCTCTGTGGTCTCTGTGCCCTCCGTGTTAAAAGCTTCTCAAGAATTTACACAGAGACCACGGAGAGTACAGTGGGGCACAGAGGAATTCCCGACTGATACTTTTTGGGCGCGCTGCGCGTAAAATGAGCGTCGAGAGGGTTAAGGCCATGAATGCTCGCAAAATTGTTCCGGTAGCCATTTTCGCTGTGATTTTTTGGGCGTCGAGAGGCAATCTCGCCGCGCAGCAAAAACAGACGCAAAAACCAGCCGGGGATCCCGCACAGAGTCAAGATAAGTCAGGCATGGATCACGATATGCCCGGCATGAATATGGATCACGACATGCCAGGGATGAAAATGGGCCAGGGCACGGACGACAGCGATCATCAGGCCGAGAACGGCGCGGTCGACGCCATGAGCCACATGCACCATCACCAGATGGGACCGCACATGTACATGACTGCTCTGCGGCATTCCACGCCACAGGACTGGGTGAAAGCCGATACGATCGCCCAGGAATTGCGCGAAGCGATCGAAAAGTACAAGGACTACCACGTCGCTCTGTCCGAAGGCTTCCGCATTTTCATGCCGAATCTTCCGCAAGCGGAGTATCACTTCACTAGTTATGAGAACGCCTTCCTGGAATCGTTCACGTTTGACCCCGCGCGCCCCACTTCCCTGCTTTACAAGAAAACGAAAACCGGATACGACCTGATCGGTGCGATGTACACCATGCCCAAGCGCGTGACCGAGGAACAATTGAACGAGCGCGTTCCCCTCAGCGTCGCGCAGTGGCACCTGCACGTCAAACTCTGCAGACCCTCCAAAGAACTGCGCGGACATGCCGAGTTAACCAAGTTCGGCCTGCAAGGCTCGATCGCCAGCAAGGAAGCCTGCGACGAGGCGGGCGGCACGTTCTATCCGGTAATTTTCGGCTGGATGGTCCACGTTTACCCGTTTGAGGATTCCCGCGAAAAAATCTGGGGACAGTAGGACAGGCACTCTTTATCCCGAGCACCTGCGAGGGACTGCCTGTCCGGTTCGATTTCGCCATAGCACATGTGGACAGGCAAGAGTGCCTGTCCTACCCAGAGGCTTGCGCCACTACGACAAAATCATCACGCTTGACCGCGCGAGACCTTAGTTATACAAGGAGGCCAGCTCGCAGTCGCTCGTGGGAGGTGCGACTATGAGACTTTCTTCGTCCATTCCTTGTGGCTTAGCTTTTGTCCCTCCGAACGTGCTCTACCGGCAGGGCTGGCGAAAGGATACGGTGAAGCCCGGAGATATGGTCACAATCAAGGGCTATCGTGCCAGGGACGGTTCCCATCTTGCGTTTTGCACAACGGTCACCTTCCCGGATGGCCGGGAGATATTCGCCGGGCCGGGGTCTTTGGCCCAGAGCGGCTACGACTCGGGCGCCAATAACAAAAAGTGAAGGGGGAGCGACTTGGAGCTAGGCCACGATTGCTCTGCGGATTGCTGGACTCGCGCCGCCAGTAGTCAATCGTTTTGGTTCTCGACAAAACAAACCGCTGCCCGCCCAAGAACCGGGCGGCCGCTACAAAGGCAACACCCACTAGTACGCGGTGTTTTTTGTAGCGGCCGCTCCGTCCCATGTTCTTCGGGACGGAGCGGGCATGTTTTTTTTCGATCGGGATCACTACCGTCCTTAGCTCGTATTTGAAAATAGACGGTGCCTATTTTCGGAACCCTATCGAGGACCGCCACAAGAATTCCGGCAGGCTCCAAGTCGCCGACGCGCTACTCGCCCGCCAAAGCAGCGCGGCGAGCGGGAAGCCAGCGCTATGGCGACGGCGCGTAGAGCCCGCACCCGAGATTGGAACAGTGGGCTAGAATGAGGAATCATTTCCGCGCCTCAACCATTTGCGCAATTGCTGTGTGCCTCGTTTTGCCTTTTTTGATTGCGTGTGCTGGCCACGCGACCTCAGGGAGCCCTCCGCTGGCAACGCCCCCGGATTTAAATGGGGTTTGGTCGGCGCCGTTCACACCCGATATCTCGAAGACTTTGGGGCATCAACCTCCGTTCACACCATACGCAGCCGAGCGTTTCAAGAAGGAGGACGAGATCGACGATCCCTTAACGCAATGTTTACCGATCGGTCCGGCCAGGGGGATTCAGGCGGGAATCATGCCGTTCCAAATCGTTCAGACCCCAGCTGTGACGGCCATCCTTTTCGAGAATCAGCACACGTTTCGCATTATTCACACGGACGGACGCAGTCATCCCCAAGATGTGGACCCCACGTGGTTTGGGGATTCCATCGGCAGGTGGGAAGGAGACACGCTAGTCGTGGACACTGTCGGGCTCAACGACCGGACCTGGCTCGACACGGCTGGCCATGAGCACAGCGACCAGTTACATCTCGCGGAGAAATTCCAAAAAATCGACTACAACAACATCAAGTGGACTGTCACTTTCGAAGATCCAAAGTTTTATACAGAACCGTGGTCCATCACGTTGCCCATTGCGCGCCAGAACACCGAAATCATGTCGTATTCCTGCGAGGAAAACGAGAAGGACAGAGCTCACCTGCGCCGCACGAAGAAATAAAAAGTCCTACTGATTGGCCACCCCTTCGCGGAGGACTTCCTAACATTCAGATCGCCCCCTTGGCTTTGCCAAGTTGATTCCGCCACTCGGTTGATCGGGAGCGTGAGCAAAATCCGAATTGTCGTTTCGGAGGTAGGCGGAATCCTGCTAGTCAGCGCCTCCCATCGCAGAATGTCACAACATTTCTTCCGAGTAGCCCGTAATCCGTCCAGGATCGATGCCAAGCGCGGACATCAGACTAATGCCGCCGTGGAAGCCGGATAGCTTCCGGTTAGCCGACAACTCGCCCAGAGCCTCGTATTTTGCTTCCCGCAACGACGTTTCAGGCCAGCGAGGGCACTTGTCCGATTACGCGACTTACCAGGACTTTAAGGAACCGTATTTGTTCGCTTGACAGAAGACACGCATGGAGGTACACCGCAAATAGAGGTGGCAATCATGAAAATCGTAGTGATCGGCGGCAGTGGACTGATCGGGTCAAAGCTCGTTACCAAGTTGCGCGAGAACGGGCACGAAGCAGTTACCGCATCTCCCAATTCCGGCGTCAACACACTCACGGGCGAGGGACTGGCCGAAGCGCTGAAGGGTGCGTCGGTGATCGTTGACGTATCGAACTCTCCCTCGTGGGAAGACTCGGCTGTGATGAAGTTCTTCGAGACATCAACCCGTAACCTCCTCGCCTATGAAGCGGCCGCAGGCGTAGGACATCACGTTGCGCTGTCTGTCGTAGGATCTGAGCGTCTGCTCGAAAGCGGCTACTTCCGTGCAAAAATCGCTCAGGAGAATTTAATCAAGGGTTCCTCCATCCCCTATTCAATTGTTCGCGCGACGCAGTTCTTCGAGTTTCTCAAGGGGCTTGCCGACATCTCCCTCGACGGCGACAAGGTGCATTTGCCACCCGTGCTTTTCCAGCCGATGGCTGCCGACGATGTCGCGAGTGGGGTAGGCAGGATCGCTGTCGGCTCGCCGGTAAATGGCATCGTCGAAATAGGGGGGCCGGAACAGTTTCGCCTGGATGAACTAGTCCGGCGGCGGTTGGCCACCCTCAAAGATCCACGCGAAGTCATCGCCGACCCACACGCGCGATACTCCGGCGCGGAGGTCGGCGAGCGAACGCTTGTCCCCGGCAAAGAGGCCCGACTTGGCGAAACGCGATTCGAAACTTGGCTCACTCAGTCCGCAGCAAAAGCGGCGGCGGTCGCCCACTAGTGGATCTGCCAAAGAGAGGCCGATTTGCGTGAACCGGCCCCATTCAAACCAAAGGTTTATTTATGACCATTGCAAAACTAGTTTTGATGCTGGTTTGTCTGATGTCCGTCACACTGGAACCCAAAGACGCGAAAGTGACGCCGCTGTTGTCGAAAGACCTGACGGACTTTCCTGGCAAGGAAGGTCTGATGATCACGGTTGAGTATCCACCGGGCGCGTCGGACCCAATACATCGCCACAACGCACATGCGTTTGTTTATGTGCTTGAGGGCTCAATCGTGATGCAGGTGAGGGGCGGAAAGGAAGTGACTCTGACACCTGGTCAGACCTTCTATGAAGGTCCCTCTGATGTTCACGTCGTCGGGCGAAACGCCAGCCAAACCAAACCGGCTAAATTCGTAGTGTTTCTGGTTAAGGACAAAGGCGCTCCCGTATTGGTGCCGGCGAACTAAATCAAACACTACAAGAATTGGCCCGACTGGTACGCCGCATACATGGTGGCGGAGCAGGCCGGGACGGAGCTGTCAACGTAAATGGAACTACGACGTGTTCGTCAGCCTAGTCTCACTTATTCAAAGGAGAGAGGAAGTCGCGTTCGCGTCTACAGGCAGTTAAGTGCCTGATTAGCGCTAATCGGACAAGTGAATTCTCCCTACTCCCCAGAAGTCCGGTTGTGGGAAGTCTCACCAGATAGGTAACGAGAAGCGCGCTTGTCTTGACTGATCTGGCTACCTTCCGGGTGGTTGGCAACCCGGAAGCTATCCCGGCGACCTAAATCTCTTGATCTGGCGGTCATCTGGCCGCGTAGCCGTCTGTCCGGAAACTGCGCCAGATCTTGCGGGGATCCGATTAGAAAAGGCCCGCCGAAGGACCATTAACCTTCTGGTTCTTGTGTGGAAACGTGCGGTTTGCAGAAATGGCAGAGCAATGCGAGAATGTGTCCATGAAAAAACTGTACATAACGGCTGTAACGATTTTGGCGGCTGGCATGATGCTGCATGGGAATGCTCTGGCGCAGCAAGCTCCCGCCTCGACACCTTCGCCGGCGCCTGCGGCAAAGGCTCCACTATCATCGGCCGCTAAGTCGCCGGCGGCGAAGATTGGTCAAGCGCCCGCGGCAAAAAGCAAGAGCGACGTGGCGCTCGGAACAGAGAAAGACAAGCTCAGCTACGCCATCGGGGTGAATGTCGGCAGGAGCCTCCAAAAGGATTCCGTGGAAGTTGACCCGAGCATCGTCGTGCAGGGCTTGAAGGATGCGCTGGCTGGCGGCAAGACGCTCATGACCGACGATGAGGCCAAGGCCGTGATTGTGGCGCTCCAAACCGATCTGCACAAAAAGCAGGAAGCGGCGATGCAGGCAGCCGGAGAAGTAAACAAGAAACAAGGCGATGTGTTTTTGGCGGCCAACAAAATGAAAGAGGGTGTCGTCACGCTACCTAGCGGTCTTCAATACAAGATTTTGACAGCCGGTACGGGAGCAAAGCCTTCGGCCACTGACTCTGTGGTCTGCAACTACAAAGGCACGCTCATTGACGGCACGGAATTCGACAGTTCCTACAAGCGCGGCCAGCCCGCAACTTTCCCGGTGGATAAAGTCATCAAAGGATGGACGGAAGCTCTCCAGCTCATGCCGGTAGGATCCAAGTGGCAGCTTTTCGTTCCGGCCGAAATGGCGTATGGCGCACGCGGCCCAAGTCCCACGATCGGCGCCAATGCCGTGCTCATTTTTGAAGTCGAACTTCTCTCGATCCAGGCCAAGGACAAGTGAGTGGGTAGGTCTGGAGTCGTTGAATTCGGGGGCGGCGGGCCGCACTCGGCACGCTGAATCCCGGGGGACCTGTACCCTAACTTGGAAAAGCACTATCCGCAGCACAATGCCTAGATTAGGATTCCAAGAGGGAGAAACCGGCTTGGGAGCCCGTCCAGCAACCCACGCCTGCATGGCTATTGTAGCGTCGGCCTTCAGGCCGACACCGTGAACTCAACCGTGTGCCCGCCTGATGGTTCGGCAACACACAGCGCGCTCTGCAAAGCGGACTGACGCGACATAGATTTTTAGACGTCTGGGGAAAGAATCATGACTGCGACTCAGGTGGAGAGTCCACTTTACGTTGTACACAAGACCGCCTTTAATATTTTGGGAGCCATCAGCGTTTGCCATCTTTTGAACGACATGCTTTCGTCGCTGCTGCCCTCGATTTACCCCTTGCTGAAGGATTCCTTCCACCTTGATTTCGCACAGGTGGGCCTGATTACGCTCACCTATCAAACGACCGCATCTCTTCTGCAACCTCTTGTCGGGTTCTATACCGACCGGAAGCCGATGCCATATTCCCTGCCGGTCGGTATGGGACTCACTCTTGCCGGACTGTTATTCTTATCGATTGCCGGGAATTTCATTACGCTCCTCATGGCTGCGGCGCTGGTGGGCACTGGATCCTCGGTGTTTCACCCTGAGTCTTCCCGAGTGGCCCGAATGGCATCTGGCGGACAACATGGCCTGGCGCAATCGCTATTTCAGGTTGGCGGCAATGCGGGACTCTCGCTGGGCCCATTAATGGCGGCATTCATCGTAATGCCGAGGGGACAATCCAGCATCGCCTGGTTTTCGGTGGCGGCCATGGCCGGGATACTCATCCTCGCGAAGGTCAGCGGCTGGGCCATAAAAAACAGATCGACCGTGAAGAAAGCGGGCGCAGTCCGTCAAGAGCATCATCCGAATCTGTCCAAACGAAGAGTTGTACTATCCATTGCGGTCTTGATGGCTCTGCTGTTTTCAAAATTCGTCTATCTGGCGAGCCTGACCAGCTACTACACGTTTTATTTGATGAATAAATTTCAAATGTCCGTGCGGAGCGCCCAGGTCCACCTCTTTGTGTTTCTGGGCGCCGTAGCTCTCGGTACGATCGTTGGCGGGCCGGTCGGGGATCGAATCGGGCGAAAACGCGTGATCTGGTGCTCGATTCTTGGCATTCTTCCCTTCACTCTGGCATTGCCGTACGCCAATCTGTTGTGGACTGAAGTCCTCAGCGTAGTCATTGGCCTGATTTTGGCATCGGCTTTTTCGGTGATTGTCGTCTACGCTCAGGAGTTGGTGCCCGGAAGAGTAGGAATGATTTCCGGTCTCTGCTTTGGATTCGCCTTTGGTATGGCCGGGCTGGGCGCTGCTATTCTGGGCGAGTTGGCCGACATCACCAGCATCAATTTCGTATATACGGTCTGCTCGTTTCTCCCGGCGGTCGGCTTGCTGGCTGCCTTCTTGCCGAACCTGGAGCCATCCGGGCTGGGAACCAGCCAGGCCATGGAAGCCTGATTACCGGAAACTGGTGCCCATACTCTGGCAGGATCCAAGAAGAGCCCGCACCCGGCTACCCCGTTACCAAAACGGTGGTCCCGAATTGATTCTCACGCAAGGTCCGCGTATTATAGATAGCAAATGCGTACCGACCAAACGAAACGACATGCATTGGCAACGGCTTCATTCACCCGCATCCTGCTTCTCGGGGTTTTGCTTTCGCTATTTGCCCCCGCGTTGTTTGCGGCAGACCCTGAGATTTTCCCGCTCTCTCAAGTCAAACCCGGAATGAAGGGCGAAGCCTTGACGATATTTGCGGGGGACCAGGTTGAGAAGTTCGATCTGGTCGTAATCGGCGTGATGCCCAATTTCCTCGGCCCCAAACAATCCATCATCCTGGTTCAACTTCTCGGCCCAAAGGTGGAGCATACCGGCGTGGTCGCAGGGATGAGCGGAAGCCCGGTCTACCTTGAAGGAAAACTTGCGGGCGCGCTGTCCCTCAAGCTCGGCATCTTCACCAAAGAACCACTGGCGGGCGTCACCCCGATTGAAAATATGCTGAGTTTGCCGAAGGGGTCGCCAACAGGGACGATCCTTGCAGGATCTCCCCAAGGCGCGCCGGGCGCCGAAGAGATCTCGACGGCGCAACTATTCGACATGCCCACGGATTGGACCTCACGTTTGGGCGTCCCGGGAGGAACCTTTCTCAAGCCGATTGATACGCCGCTGGTATTTTCAGGCTTCAACGCGGCAGCGATCCGGCAATACGCAGGAGCTCTCGCCGGATTCGGCATGGCCGCGACGCAGGGAGGCACCACCGATGCGCGGCCCGACGATCGAGACATCAAACCGGGAGACATGGTCAGCGCGGTGCTGATGGAAGGAGATCTTTCCCTAAACGCGTCCTGCACGGTGACGATGATTGTGGACGGGCGCATCTACGTTTGCGGGCATCCCCTGTTCGGTTTCGGTCCGGTGCAGTTGCCGATGGCGCGCGGACGCGTGCTGACGACGCTCAGTTCGGACCTCGATTCGACAAAAATCGTAAATGTTGGCGGCACAATTGGCGCGTTTGACCAGGACCGCGTTACGGGCGTCATGGGACATCTGGGCACGGCGCCGGGCTTGATCCCCATCGATATGACGGTGGTGACGGCGGCCGGGGACCAGCATCGCGCCTTCCGAATGGTTTCCAATCCCAAAATTTCGCCGATCCTGATGGGCATTGCCACGCTCAACGGCCTGATCCAGAACAGCGTATATGGCGAAGGCACGACATTGCGCTTGACCGGCGCAATCGACATCACGGGCCATTCCAGTGTCACACTCCAAAATCTGTTCGCTCCCTCCGATACATTTGTTCCCGACGGGGCCTCCGTCTCCAGCGCTGTGCAAATCGTGTTCCAGAGAATCTTCTCCAATCCGTATGAGACCGCGAAGATCGAGCGCGTGACGCTGCGAATGGACGCTCTTCCCGACCGCCGGCAGACCACCATTGAAGGCGCCTGGCTCGATAGATCGGAAGCCGCGCCGGGTGACACGGTCAATGTGAAAGTCCAGTTGCGGCCCTATCGCGGCTCGCCCGTCATCCGCGATGTGCAGGTCACGATTCCGCCGCAGGCCGTTCGCGGCACAGTCATGCAGGTTCTGGCCAGCGATTCGGGGACCTTGAACCGCATGAGCGTCGTATCGGGATCTCAGGGACGCCTGCAGAATCTGGAGCAGCTCATTTCGGTGCTGAATCGCGAGCGGCGCAACAATCGGCTGTACGTCACGCTGCTCGGGCCATCGCCGACTATGGTGGTGCAGGACAAAGTAATGCCTAACGTGCCCGCATCGCAGATCAATCTCCTCGACCAGCGCGGCGGCCCAGCCAGTTCGCAGTTGGTGCGGGAATCGGCGGCCGGGGAATGGTCCGTGCCGCTCGAACAAGTCGTTCAGGGATCTACATCACTTACGATTCGAATCAAATAATCGACTGGGCGGCACCCAGGCCAGCCCCTGAGGAGTCTTATGCGCATCGCTATCCAGCTTTGCCGCGCATCGCGCGGTGCAAAACAAACTACCCTGGGGAAGGCTCTGGCTATTTCTGTGGCCGCCGTATTGATGACCGCCGGGCCCGTACTGGCCGAACATACTCGCTGGTGGCGGCAATCCTCGTTCGAAGATTTTGACAAGGGCACGGCGAAAGGAGTCGCACTGCGCAGTGATGGCAAGCTTTTCCTCGCGCCGCACTTCGCAGAATTTGCCGACGCCAATCTCGCGTACCTGCTGGCTCTGCGCGCCGATTCGAAGGGAAATCTCTATGCGGCGGGCGGTTCGAATGCGAAAGTCCTGCGGCTGGACGCGAGCGGCAAGGCGACGACCGTTTTTGAATCCTCCGAATTGGCGGCCCAAGCGCTCGCTGTGGACGCCGCCGGAAATCTGTTCGTGGGCACGTCTCCAGACGGAAAAGTTTACAAGGTCACGCCGGCGGGACAATCCTCCGTTTTCTTCGAACCCAAAACGAAATACATTTGGGATTTGACGGTCGACAAGGACGGGACCGTGTACGTTGCCACGGGCGACACGGGAAAGATTTTCTCTGTCGCGCCGGATGGAAAGGGACAAGTTTTTTATAGCGGCGAAGAAACTCACATTCGCACGCTCGCGATCGATTCGAGCGGCAACATCCTGGCGGGCACAGAACCCAGTGGGCTCGTCTTGCGCATCTCCAAGGCGGGCGACCCTCGCCGCGCCTTCGTGTTGTTTGAAACGGCGAAGAAGGAAATCACAGCCTTGCTGCAGGATTCGAGTGGCAACCTTTACGTCGCGGCCGTGGGCGAGAAAACTCCTCAATTGCCTGGAATGCCGCGCCCGCCGATTACCGAGCCGGGTGCCGCTGGGAACTTCAATTTTGCGATGGGCGGCACCGCCAACCCACTCCAGCAGCCACAGGGTAATCCGTTTGCGCCGATTCCAACAGTGACTTCGAGTTCCGTGTATCGAATCGCTTCGGATGGCTCGCCGGAAGATTTGTGGAGCTCGCGCGACGATCTTGTGTACGCATTAGGCCTCGGTCCGAACGGGAAATTGCTGCTCGGCACGGGCAATCAAGGCGCCGTGCTGGAACTCGAAGGCAATCACATCTTCTCGCGGCTGGTCAGGACGGCTTCCGGACAGGTGACTTCCCTGGCGTCAGGTCCCGGTGGGAAACTATTTCTCGCTGCCGCAAATCCTGGAAAGATTCTGACGCTGGGCCCCGATAGCGAGCCGGAAGGCTCGTATGAGTCTCAACCCTTTGACGCGCACCTTTTCACGCGCTGGGGGCGCCTGCAATGGTGGGGACAGAACGCGGCGCCCTTGAAAAGCGGCGCGGGCGCGCGGATCGAATTCTACACACGGTCCGGAAACACATCGGATCCCGGCAACAATTGGAGCCCATGGGCCGGTCCGTATTCAAACTCGGCAGGCGAAAAGATCGAATCTCCTTCCGCACGTTTCGTGCAATGGAAACTGGTGCTGCGTGGCGGAACCGCTGGCGCGGCCCCTGAACTCGATTGGGTGAGCGCCGCCTACCTTCCGAAGAACGTGCCGCCCGAGGTGACCGGGATCGCCATCCAGAATACGGGCATCCGCGTGCAAGGAATTTCCGTTTCGGGTCAGGGCGGAGCGTCACAGACGCCGGTGCAAGTTCGAATGCCGCAACCACCCGCCGCCACATCATCGATCAGCTCGGCATTCGCCAGTGCAGCGGCCGCGGGCGCGGCTTCTGCGGCCACCACGCCGCGGTTTGACGCCGTGCCGCAGGGTTTCACGCAGAAGGGCTATCAATCCGTCGTATGGACCGCGGAGGATCCTAATGATGACCAACTCGAATTTTCGATTTACTTCCGCGGAGAAAACGAAACCACGTGGAAGCTGCTGAAAGACAAGCTCGATGCGCGCTACTATACGTGGGATACGACGGCAATGCCGGACGGCGCCTATTATTTGAAAATTGTAGCCAGCGATGCGCCGACGAATCCCAACGGCGAAGGACTTAGCTCCGCGCGCGAATCAGACCGCTTCGAGGTGGACAACACACCGCCGGCTATCGCACAACTAACGGCGGAAATTGCGGGCGGCGCTGGGGGCGTGCGCGTGCGGTTTCAAGCGAGCGACCCCGCCAGCTCCATCGCGCGAGCCCAATACAGCCTGGACGCGGAAGACTGGAACCTCGTGTTCCCCAGCGGCGGGCTGAGCGATGCACCACGCGAAAATTATGATTTCCAATTGCAGAAAATCGCGCCCGGGGAACATACCGTCACGATCCGCGTGTACGATCAGTTTGAAAACGTCACCAGCGCCAAGGCGACTGTCCGTGTAACCGCCAGCGGAAACTGACGCGGCAAACCAACGGCCATCGCCTCTGGATTCGGATGATCTCCGAATGGGCTAGCTTGTCCAGCGCTCCTTCATCACTGCCGCGCCCGTGGCGGCTACTGCTTTATGCCTTTCTATGTGCGCCCCGATGCCTGCCTTGCCGTCCAAGAACGCGTTGCGCTGAACGTGCACCACGCGCGCCAAGCATTTCACAGCACGTAGAGTGCAAGTGAATTGCGCGTGTTGCGCGGCATGTGATCCGTGGCGGGACAAGCTGTGCCATAATGTCACGGTTCTAAGAGTCTTCTCATTGAGTACTCCGACGACCCAACCTTTCGCGGCGCCCGACCTCGAAAGCATTCGAGAGGCCCATCGGCGCATCTCTCCGCATATCGAACGTACGCCCATCATGATTTCGGATGCGCTGGATGAACTTGCCGGGGCGATGCTGTATTTCAAATGCGAGAACCTGCAACTGTCCGGTTCGTTTAAGATTCGCGGCGCTTCCAACGCGGTCTTTTCGCTCAGCGAGGCGGAAGCAGCGAGGGGCGTAGTGACGCATTCCTCCGGCAATCATGGCGCGGCGCTGGCGCTGGCCGCAAAAATGCGAGGTATCCGCGCGTGGATCGTTGTGCCTCATAACGCCCCGAAAGTGAAAGTGCGAGCCGTTGAAGCTTACGGGGGAGAAATCATATTCTGCGAGCCGACTCTGGAGGCGCGCGAGGCCGAGGCGGCGAAAATATTGAAGCAAACAGGCGCGGTGCTGATTCATCCCTTCGACGATGACCGCGTCATCGCGGGACAAGGCACCGCGGCTCTCGAATTTCTGGAAGAGATTCCCGATCTCGATGTAATCTGCGCGCCAGTCTCGGGAGGCGGCCTGCTTTCGGGCACAGCCATCGCGGCGAAGTCTCTGCGGCCTGAAATCTCTGTCATCGGCTGCGAGCCGGCAAACGCGGACGACGCGGCGCGGTCGCTCGCCTCCGGCCAGATCGAACCCGCGGCCACGAGGGTGACGATGGCCGACGGATTGCGCGCGACGCTCGCTCCGCGCACATTTGCCATTTTGCGCGCGCGCGTCGACCGGATCGTTCTCGTCAGCGAAGGCGAAATCGTGCTGACGATGCAGCTCATTGCCGAACGTTTGAAATGCCGAGTTGAACCTTCCGGAGCAGTCGCGGCATCCGCCGTGCTGCATCACCAGCTTGGCGCGGAAGGGCTCAGAGTTGGGGTCATACTTTCGGGTGGAAATCTCGACCCAGAAGTGATCCCCACGCAACAGGGGAAAGATCTAACACAGAGGAAGCAGAGTGCCACGGGGGAAAGTGACTGGTGACCAGTGACTCTAGCGTCCACCGTAACAGATCAGATCGCGGCCATCGGATAACACAACTTTCACCAGCCGCAAATAGTTGGTGCCGTCGTTAATCCTATGGCCGACCACTGTAATCTGATCGCCGGGCTTGAGGGTGTCTTTGTCCCAGCCGGTATTGGCCATGCGGCTCGGACTGGGGCCCCCGGCATTCCATTTTTCGACGTTCCCTTTGTCATCCTTCACTTCCAAATAGATCCACACATGCGGATTCGCCCAGTCGAATTGCGTCACGGTTCCTCGTTGCGTGGTGAGATTGGCCATGTCATACCCGTGCCACGCATGATGTGCGAACGCAGGAACCGAAATCGCTAGAACGCCGGCAAGCAAGCTCCCATACAGAAGTAACTTGATCCTCATGACGTCACCTCCCCAACACGGTTCATAAACTTTCGACGCGTTGCGAATGTCTTGGGTTTCTGGCGCGCCCAATTGTCATCTTCGTGGTCGCGAGATTGCAAGAGCCAACCGGAGCAAGGCCGGAGAGGCGAGCCAGCCGGGCGGTTACTTCTCTTCATCTCCGTGTTCTCTGTGTGCTCTGTCTTGAATTCCGAAAAGCACAACACAGAGGTCGCAGAGAGCCACAAAGGACCGCAGAGAAATCGCGCTAGCTTCATACCGGTTAGAGGATTCCCTCCACAATTCGAATGTCCCGCTCCGCCACGCCGTCAAGCGCGCGTACTGCAGATTGGTAAGCGTTGCTCTCATACGTGGCAGTTGCTTGCTTCACGGTATCGAACTCGATGATCACGGTTCGCTGATCCTTGCCGGCCTCGTAGATCTTCGCAGGCGTTCCTCGGGCAAGAAACCGGCCGCCGCCGGTTTGGATTGCAGGGCCTGCCAGCCGGGCGTATTCAGCCAGCGCAGCGGGGTTGGAGATCGAGCGGTAAAAACAGATCCAGTATCCTTTGGCCATTGGGCGCTCCTAAGTCCAGAGATTCATCACCAACTATTTATACGTAAAAACACTGGAAGCTCGTGTCGTTGACCGACTTGGCATCCCTTGCTGTGCGTCTGTGGGATGGACTACTTCTTCGAGAGCGCGAACCCATCCACCTGCACCTCAAGCATATGATTGACGCGCATGCCATAGATGCCGTCGGTTTTCGCCGCGGGCCCCGACTTGGGCATCGTGCTGACAACCTTGCCGTTGATGACGTACTCGACCTTGTCGGCCGCTACGCGCACTTCGAGCGCGTTCGTGGACATCCCGCTGGCGTCGGCCTTTTTCACGGCGTCGCTGGGCGATCCTGACGAAGCGATCTGCGCCGTGGAGTTTCCATTTCGGCTTTTGATGAGCCAGGTCCCTTCACTCTCCACCATGAAGTAAGTGTACGATTGCGCCGGCCCTTCGAGATCGCTTCCACCGAAGATGAGGCCGAAGTATTCCGAGTGGCCGCCCGTCTTAACCAACTTGAAAGTGCCCTTGAGCGTGTAATTTCCGGAGGCTGTATTGGCTGGATTCCAGTAGACGGCCGCCTTTGGGTTCGTCGCATGGAAACCCGAGTCCGTCGCAACAAACTTGATCGCACCCGCAGCATCGGGATCTTCTGCACTCATGCTGCGATCGACGCGCAGCTTCCAGCCCTTTGGGGCTTGGGCGTTTAGCGGTACGACGGTGAGCAGAGCAAGCAAGGCTATAAAAACATGGCGCTTCATCTTTTTTATTCCTCCTCAGGAAGTGGGTCACGCATAGAGTACTCTCCATGGCACCGAGCCGGGACGGACACCGCCATGATTCTACCGCCATCTCCCGGACCCAACAACTTCGTTCCCACGGCTAGCCAGAAAATTCGATTGGGGATACAATCGGCAACAATCATGCAAAACTCTACTGCAACCGATACCGCCCGCCGGGAATTTCTCAAGTTTCTTGCAGCTAGTCCTTACGTCGCTGCGCTCGGCGGAGTCGCCGCGTACCTCGAGCGAAATGTGTTGGCCCAAAACACGCCGGGAACTTCCAACGTCATTACCGACCCGGCCAAGGCGCTCAACGTCTTTGATTTTGAGGAACCCGCTCACCGCAGAGTCATACAGGGACACTGGGCGTACATGGCGAGTGGCGTCGACGATGACGGCACTCTTCGCGCCAACCGCGAAGCGTTCAAGCACATCGAATTGCGCCCGCGCCGCCTGCATGACGCCACCAAAGTTGACATGCGTGTCGATTTATTCGGCACAACATATAACTGCCCGATCTATTTTTGCCCGACAGGCGGTGAGAAAGCGTTCTCTGGGGAGGGTGAATTAGCCGTTGCGCGGTCCGCCAAGGCGCATGGCACTTTGCAGGTCCTGTCGACCGCAACTTCTACGCCCGTCGAGGATGTCATCCAAGAACTTGGCCGTCCGGTCTGGCAACAGTTGTATGCGCCTACGTCCTGGGACGCCTGCGAAAAAATACTGCGGCGCGTGGAGGCTGCCGGGGTCTCGGTAATCGCTCTCACCGTCGACAACACCACGGGCCGCAATAGTGAAACGTATCTCCGCACGCGCGGCGACGACCCGACCAAGTGCCTCTATTGCCATGAAAGCGGCGAGGGGCCCTCGATAAAGGAACGGCCGATGTACAACGGCATCGACATGACCGGCGTGCGCACGAACAATCCAGCCATGGACTGGGCCTACCTCGATCGACTCCGCAAAACATGGAAAGGGAAACTCATTATTAAGGGGATGGATACGCGCGAGGACGCGCGAATGTGCGTCGAACACGGCGTCGACGCGATAATGGTATCGAACCACGGCGGACGTGCCACGGAAACTTTGCGAGCGACCGTTGAGGCGCTGCCCGAAGTCGTGGCCGAAGTTGGCAACCGCATGCCTGTGTTCGTCGACGGCGGCTTTCGCCGCGGCACGGACGTGTTCAAGGCTCTCGCGCTGGGCGCCAAAGCCGTGGGGATCGGGCGTCCCTTTCTGTGGGGATTGGGCGCATTCGGCCAGGCAGGAGTCGATCGCGTGATCGAAATCATGCAGGGCGAACTAAAACTCGTGATGGGCAACTGCGGCACGCAGACGGTCGCTGATATCAACCGCGCCTATGTTGCCACGCCCGATTGGAAAATTTAGGCGAGGGGAGAAGCTTTTTCTGACATCTCCTTTTTACAGGACTAGGTCAGGAAACGATTCCGTTCGTTGATCGAAAACCCGCATCATCGCAAACTGCGCAAGCATGCGGCACCCCAATTTTCAAAATCATCCGAAAACCTGGTCCCACGCAACCCATAAAGATTTTCTGGCTCTCCAAAGACTAGCGCAACACGCCGCAGTAACGCTCCTTTCGGTTTTCCCAACCCGCTGAATCGAAGCTGGTTGTCCCGTGTCTGTCACACGATGCAGCAGTCAGAAGTAAATGAGGTCAAGTCCTTCCCACTTGGCAGAGGCACCAATCTCGCCAGTCCGGTGTCTATCACGTCTGAGGGCTTGGCCATGATTTTCGTGGTTTGCGTGCAAGAAACGACGAGCCGGCCGTTCTAACCCTGAGCGTTCGAAAGCTGCACCGGCGCTGATGAAGCACATTCCGGGAGACGACTCATGGAATCCTTCTATGGACACAACGATCCGTCAAGATTTGGGCCATCAAGGTTCTGGTTCTTCTTGCTTGGCGCAGCGCTAGTCACCGCGGCGATCATGGCGGTGCAACCCTCCGGAGCGGCAAACGACGATTCGGTCGTCGCCACGCACTTGCACGGCGTCCTGTACTTGACGATTCCGTACCAAGCCGCGCATGCCGGCGCGGGACAACTGACTGTGGAAGTCCTAAATCCGGAAGACCAAGTTGTGGGGGGCTCGGAACGGCGCACCGAGGTTACCGTCGGCAAGGGACGATGGCAGGAGACGATCAAATTTGACGACACGCTGGCCTTCGATGATCTGGTATGGCAGCGCATGCGCTATCGCTTTGAATACAGCGACGGGCAACGCGAAACCCTAGAAGGGACGGAATCAATCGCGGAAATCCTGCGTACGCCGGTGGTCCACATTCTGGGCCAGCAATCGTACCTCAGCGGAGGACATGCGGCGGTGCGAGTGATTGTCACGGATTCGAAGAATGAGCATATTGCGGGGCCCGGGACAGTACGGATCGAATTGATGGGTCCCGGCCAAAAGCCTCGCGCCCTCTTCACCGGGCGCTTGAACCGGCGAGGGACCACGGAGGCACAGTTCCGATTTCCCGCGGGGGTGGTTGGGAATGACCAATTGCGCTACGTTGTGGACACGCCGATTGGTTCCACGGAATTCACACAAGAAGTGCGACTTGAAGACAAGGTTTCCATTCTTCTAACCACCGAAAAGCCCATCTATCAGCCGGGACAGACCATTCACGTGCGAGCGCTGGCGCTCGATCGCTCAAATTATGAGGCGGCCGCCAATGGCAAGTTGATTTTTGAGGTGGAAGATTCTCGCGGCAACAAAGTCTTCAAGAAGGCGACACAGACCGACAAGTTTGGGATCGCGTCGGCAGAATTCGAGCTTGCGGACGAAGTGAATCTGGGAACGTATCATCTTCGCGCCCTGATGGGCGAATCCGAAGCGGCGCCCACGAACACGGCCGAGATCGCACTCAACGTCGAACAGTACATTCTCCCAAAATTCAAAGTCGGGATTGATTTCGCCGGGAAAGACAACAAAACGAAACGCGGCTACAGGCCCGGCGACCATGTGACGGGAACCGTGCGTGCGAACTACTTTTTTGGAAAACCGGTCGACGGCGGTGAGATAACCGTCAAAGCTTCTAGTCTCGATGTCTCGGCGTTTGAGGTGGCCTCGGTTCCAGGCAAAACCGATCGCGACGGGGCCTTTCACTTTGACATCAAACTGCCTAATTACTTCGCTGGGCGTCCTCTCAGCCAAGGCGCAGCGCGCGTGCTGATTGAGGCCACGGTAAAAGACTCCGCGGGCCATGACGAAACTCGCGGTGAACCCATCGCCGTCAGCGAATCGCCTTTAATCATCACGGCAGTTCCCGAGGGGGGCACACTCGTCCCCGATTTGGAGAACCAGGTTTTCATTCTTACGTCTTATCTTGACGGGACCCCAGCCAAGACAAATTTGAAGGTCCAAGCTGGAAGGAACGCCAACCAGCGCGCTGAAACAGACAATGGCGGCGTAGCTGTGATTCGCCTCAGCCCCGGCGCCGGAACCGAAACACTGCGCGTGGAGGCGACGGATCAGGAAGGCAACTTCGCGTCGAGTACCGTTCCATTGCAGACCCGCCAAGGCCAAGAGCAGATTCTTCTGCGGACGGAGCGCGCCGTTTACCGTGCCGGAGATCGCATTCAACTGAAAGTCTTTTCCACAAAGAAACGAGGTGCCGCGTACGTGGATATCGTCAAGGAAGGGCAGACTGTGCTAACGCGCGATGTCGACATCGAAAACGGGCAGGCTGAACTTGCCGTGACCGCCACGCCGGAAATGGCGGGAACCGTGGACTTCAACGCCTTCCTTTTCGGCAGCGACGCTCGCCCCGTGGGCGATCACCGGCTGGTGTTCGTGCAGCCGGCGGATGAACTCAAAATCGAGACCACGACAGATGCAGCGGAATACAAACCGGGCGAAGAGGCACGCATCCGATTCCGCGTGACGAATGCGCGAGGCGAGGGAGTCAGTGCCGCGCTTGGCTTGCAAGTGGTCGATGAAGCGGTCTTCGCGCTGGCGGAAAAGCAGCCTGGCTTTGCCAAAGTTTTCTTCTACCTCGAACAGGAAGTGATGAAGCCTCGCTATGAGATTCATTCCATCGGAATGCCGGAGATAGTCGAACCCGTCGAAGAGTCGAAGGTCGAGCAGCGAGACCGGGCGGCGCGCGCGCTGTTTTCGGCCACGGAAATCGTCAGCGCAAACAAGTTTGAAACGGAATTCGGCCGGACCGTGCCGCAGACAAGATATGCGGAGTATGCCAGGCGTTATCAAGTGCGGTTCCTAGCGCAAGTGCGACAGGTTTCGCAAAGTATCAGCCGCGCTTACGGGCGGGACTCCGGTCAGAATGACACGGCTCGAATCATCGCCAAGTTGACGGCTGACAATGCGGCCGAACTTCGCGATGCGTGGGGTACGAACTTGCGCATCGAACCCGGCCAGCAATATCTCCAAACAAAGTCCTACACAGTGCGCAGCGCGGGACCAGACAAGAAATTCGGAACTGCCGATGATTTGGCGACTGGTTTGACTGTTCAGAGTAGGAAAGTGGTGGGTGGTCCAACATCTGGTCCGAGCAGCATAGAAGTTACAACTGAACACGATCGCGGACCCTTCAACTGGCGCGCGGCGATCACGGGGACGGCTGTCGATCAGTGGGGCGGCGCGCTGGTAGGGGCTACCATTAATGTTCGTTCGGTTCCGGGTGGAAACGTGCGCACGGCGAAAACCAATGCCGACGGAAAATTCATATTAGGAGCTCTGCCTGCAGCTGAATACGAAATTCAAGTTTCGACCGAGTCAGAAACGGTCTCGAAGAAAATCAGACTCGATCCACGCGATCACGCAGTCCTCTCCGTATTCCTCAGGCAGGAGCCAGACGTAACGGTAGTAACGGTCATTGGGGACATGGAAACGAGGGCGGATCTCAACTTCGGGGTCTTCGAAGACCGGAAAATCCGTGACCTTCCACTGAATGGCAGGAACTTTGAGGAGCTGATGCAGTTTAAAGCGGCTGCGCCTATGCCACGTTCAATGGCGCCAAGCGTCACCGTCACAGAGGCAGTACCCCGGGTTGAAACCACCAATGCGATGCTCAGTGGGACCCTCGGCAAGATAGAGGACCACTCCGGTTCGGCGAGCGCGCGCGTGCGTTCCTACTTCCCCGAGGCCCTGTACATCAATCCGGAAATCATCACCGATCAGGACGGCCGCGCCAGCATCACCATTCCACTGGCGGACTCCATCACCACGTGGCGGATGGCGATGCTGGCTTCCACAACTCGTGGCGCGCTGGGCAGCGCCACATCGAGCCTGAAAGTTTTTCAGGATTTCTTCGTGGACCTCGATCTGCCCGTCACGCTCACGCAGGGGGACCGTGTCTCGCTCCCCATTGGCGTATACAACTACTCGGGCGCGCGTGGAGACGTCAGCCTTCGTCTGCAGGAGGAGGATTGGTTTTCGTTGGTGGATGATGTTGCGGCAAAGAGCGTCGCAGTGGATTCGGCCCGCGTGGGCGGGTCGCAATTCACGCTCGAAGCGAAGCGCATCGGAAAATTCAAGCTGACACTCTCCGCGCGCATGAACGGCGGAGCGCACCGCGCGGATATCGTGGTTCGGGAAATCGAAGTCATTCCCAATGGGCGCGAGCAGAATATCGTTTTTAACGGACGCCTAGAATCCAACGTGCGCCACGAACTGAATTTCCCGGCAGCCTCCATCGCGGACGCCAGCAAGATTTTCGTCAGGCTATATCCCGGCCCGCTGAGCCAAGTGATCGAAGGCATGGATAGTCTCCTGCGCATGCCGGGCGGCTGCTTCGAGCAAACTTCTTCTAGCACCTATCCCAACGTGCTGGCGCTCGATTACATGAAGCGCACCAAAAAGCTGACTCCCGAAGTTCACGCCAAAGCTGAGGGATTCATTGCCAACGGGTATCAACGACTGTTGACCTTCGAAGTTCCCGGAGGCGGATTCTCCTGGTTCGGCAGCGCGCCTGCCAACAAGATCCTGACGGCGTACGGACTGATGGAGTTCTACGACATGTCGAAAGTCCACGACGTGGACTCGAAATTAATTCTGCGAACACAGGAGTGGCTAGCCGGGCAACAGCAGGGGGACGGAAGCTGGAAGCCGGACGCCTCCTTTATCAATGAGGGCGCCACCAATCGCTACAATTCGGATGTGCTGCGCATCACCTCTTATATTGCCTGGTCTCTTGAGAATACGGGTTACCAGGGACCGGCGGTCGAGAAGGCCAAGCAGTTTGTCGAGAGCCACATGAAGGCAAAGGTTGACGCTTATACCCTCGCAGTTCTCGCCAACTTCGCCGCTGACTACGCAAAAGACCGGGACTTCACCCGGCAGGCGATGCAACTCCTGCTGGATGCGCGCACAGAGAAGGACGAACAAGCTTGGTGGAGCTCGGAAGAAACCGGCGTGTACGCCACGGGCGCGAGCGCCAGTGTAGAAACGACCGGACTGGCCGTGCAAGCGCTCCTGAAATGGGGAGAGGCGTCAGGCACGGCGCGCAAGGCCATCAGTTATATTGCGTCGAAGAAAGATGCAGCAGGAACCTGGGGCACGACGCAAGCCACGATCATGGCGCTGCGTGCATTGCTCCTCGCCACCGAAAAAGGCGCGGCGGACGTTCGCGGCACGGCGGAGGTCGTCGTCAACGGTAAGCCCGCCGGAAAAATTATTCTGGCGCCCGAGAACAGTGATCTTCTCCATCAATTCGCGTTCAAGGGGGTCGACTCGAAAGACAGCAATACGGTGGAACTCAAGTTTGAGGGAAAAGGTGGCCTGGCTTACCAAGTGGTGGGACGCTACTTTCTCCCCTGGGACAAAAAACCGGAGAACGAACCTCTGGCAATCGATGTGGCCTACGACCGCACTCATCTCGCGCAGGACGACATTGCCATGGCCACCGCTACCATAAAGAACAACCTGACGAAATCAGCGAACATGGTCATGGTCGATCTGGGCATCCCTCCCGGGTTCGACTTGCTCAGTGAAGACTTGCAGGCCTATCACGAAAAGAGTGCGGGCCAGAAAAGCGGCCGCTTGGAAAAGTTCAGCTTGACGGCAACGCAGGCCATTCTCTACTTCGATGCTGTCGCTCCGGGTGACACGGTCACGCTCCATTTTCGCCTGCGTGCCAAATACCCCATTCGTGCCAGGACGTTCCAGTCGCGAGTCTACGAATACTACAATCCCGAAGTGAACTCGGTGGCGCGACCGGTACAGTTGGAAGTTCGCAAGCGATAATGATCCGCGCTCGAGGGTTGTGCTTGTTAATGAAGGATCAACTTCTGCACACGCCAATTGGCCGTCTCCGCGGCATACACTTCGTGATCCGAGGGGCAGGCCAGTTGGTGAGCGCCGGAAAATTGTTTCAACTGGCGGCCGGAGCGGCCAATGACCCCGAGCACTTTTCCGTCGAGGGAAACTTTAAAAATTCGCCCGGGGAAAGTAAGTTCTCCAATGAAGAGCACCTGGTTGGGGCCGGGTGTAATGCAGATCGAATTGGGAGCGCCACTCACTGCGGCGAGGCGCTCGCCGCTTGGGGTGTTTCCGTAAACAGAATGAGTTCCGGGGGCAGGTGGCACGTCGATGGTGAACATACGCAGAAATTTTCCATCGGTATCGAACACCTGAATGCGCCGGTTAGTGCGATCGCCGACGTAGAGGTTGTTGTTGCGATCCGCCACGATAGTATGCGGGAGGCGGAACTGTCCCTGCGCAGTTCCCTTTTCGCCCCAGGACCTCACCCAATCGCCATTTTTGTCGAATTTCGCGACGCGCGAATTGACATATCCGTCCGTGATGTAGATGTTGCCTTCAGAGTCCCACGTTACATCGGTGGGTTGGCGGAACATTCCGTCTATTGGCGCAAGAGGAGGGTCGGGGTGCTCCCACGGTTTGGCTCCCTCGTCGGCCGATTCCGTCCGGCGTCCGAAGACCCATACTACCCGGCCCGCTTGATTGAACTTGACAACCATGTCGGAGCCCTTGTCGATGGCCCAGATGTTGTCGTCCTTGTCGATGCGCACGGTGTGGGCCTCGGACCAGGCGTAGAGGCCTTTCCCGATTTCGCGTATGAACTCGCCTTTGGGACCGAATTCGAACAACTGCGCCGCTGCACCGCCATAGGCCGGACCGTTCGCTGTTCGAACGCGTGAACACGAAGACGTGGCCCTTGGAATTAACGGCCACGCCCGAAACCTCGCCAAAATTCATGCCCGGCGGCAGCGCGGGAAAATCAGGAACGGAATCGAATTGAATTTCGGGCACATTTTGTTGGGCGTACACGGGCTCTGCTTGAAACCCACCTAGAAACAAAGCGAGCGTCACCAACAACGCGATCAGACAGATTTTCATCGAAATCTCCCGGCTGGTCTTAGCAATCACTTTCATTTCGTGCTCACCGCGAACCTTCGCTTGCGAACTGCATGTTTCAAGTAAGTGCAGAGTTGGGTAGTGATTCAGTTTGGCGCTAGAAAAAACGAACAGATGCCCGCCCCGAAAGCGGGCGGCCTGCTACCAACAATGCATGACGGTTTTGTAGCGGCCTCTCCGTCCCGTGTTCTCCGGGACGGAGAGGGCACGTTTCCCTTCAAAGCTGAGTCACCACTCAAAGTTGCGAAATGGACTAACTTCATGTGGCTGAGTTCCTTGTGCCACCCCTGGCGGGGTTTTCTGGTTATCTTCGCCGCATTTTCCCACCGCTTCTGCGGTGGGCTACGTTGTGCCGTCCCTCCGGGACTCCCGCAACACATCTCGCTCAGTGCACGTTCTTCTCGAGCCAGTCCATGAAGAACTTGGCTATGCCGGCGCTGTTTTTTTCGGACATCATTTGGTGGCCGTTGCCTGGCAATCCGACATCTTCGAGGTTCACATAGGTGGTTTTTACGCCTGCCTGATTGAGCCACTTGGCCGTGCAATGGGAGTACGGGCGGTGATAACTCGCCTCTCCGGACACATTGAGGACCGGGATACTCTCCAGGTTGACGAGCTTGTGCGCGGGCTCCGACTGGACCCAGCAAGGGATTAGGCCCGGCCCATCCGGCTTTTCCTGGCGAACGGCACGCAATTCGGATGCTTCCTTGATCGGAGGATCGTAGTGAACAGGGAGATTGGTCAGGCCCCAGAGACGCCCTGGACCTGATCTGCCCCTTTCCGCCTCCTCGATGGGTGGAGAGACCGGCTCGGCTGCGACGATGCCCCTGACGGACTTCGGGCGGGCATCCGCAGCCATCCAGCCAGAGGGGGCTACCCCGGAATGGAGCAGCAGAATTACCGGTTGGCCGATCAAATCCAGCAATTCCTCAATGTCGTCCGCGGCAATTTTTTCGAGGTCTGACCCCAGGGGTGTTTGGGTGTCAGTCTTTGCGTAATAATCAAATATCGGGTCGCCCATTTTGCCTCTGTTCGGCCCGTCGCCCGGCCATTGCGTGTGTTTCGTATACTGCGGCCAAGTGCTTTGCGGAGTCGCTGGCGGACGGCCACTCGACCAGACCTCCTCCATCAACGACCCTGTCCGGGGAGGAGTCATTTCACCGTCAGCGCTCGGAACATAGCCGGAACGCCCGCGGGCCGGGAGATCCAACATATAGATTGTGTAGCCCCGGTTTACGAAATCATAGGCCCAGCCCGGCCGCCCGTCTGGTGTTTGCAGCATAGCTACGTTGGTTTGCCCGCCGCCTGATTGTATGAACACGATCGGATACTTGTACCGAATCGCTTTCGGCACCCACACCTCAACATACATCGCGCCGCGCATGTATTCCTTGCCGGGCTCCCCCACCCACTTGCCGCCCACGTAGAAATGGCCTTGGCGCGCAATGTTGGCGGTAGAAAACGTTGGGACCGATTTCAATGGGATTGCGACGGGGGCCTCCTGGGCGTTTGCTTTGAACCAGCCGGCTAGAATGATTCCAGCCAATGCAGACAGGAGTGCTGTTGCTATTTTCATTTTCATGATTTTTACGATCCCCTTTTTATTCTTCCTGTCCATGACCCAAGGAGATAGCTTCCATCACGGCCGAGCGTTATGAAATGAAATGTGGCGGAACCAAGGATCTACGAACTCTATTTCGCGACGGGCACTAACGCCGCGCCCGCCGGCACCCACTTGCCGTTGAGGTTCACGAACATGCGGAGCACCGTCGCTTCGTCCGTGACGCCAATTTTGCCACTGGCATCAGCGGCTTTGAAAACTGTGTGATCCGTCGCCAATGCGACGTCCCCGTACACCGCCATTAGTTTGAAGTCCTGTGGATTCGGTCCAGCATCTCCGGGGGAAACGGGGCGAGCCGTTGCGGTTGCGGTCTGTCTCTTGACCATTTCTTGCTTGTCTGTAACTTCCCCTTGGCGGCTGATCTCGAAAAATGTGTCGGGCCAGATACTATTTTTGAAGTCGACGCAATCCTGCGCATGGTTCTTGTGATATTTATGGGCGCACACCCACTGGTCGTTGATGTCCGCAAGCTGCTTTTCCAAATCCGTCCAGGCCTTGTCGCCTTTTTTCATGACTTCTTGAGCGGAAGCCAGGGACGAAACGGCCATCAGTGCTACCACAAAAAATATGCGTATCTTCATGATTGCGAGCCTCCCCCCATGGATGGGCGATGTCTGATGTGCTGCGATCCCTGGCTATTTTTTCGTTGTAGGCCAGAGGACGCCCTGATCTTCCTTCGTGACCGGCCCCAGCCCTTTGTAAACGAATTTCTGCACGCGCTGCCCGCGATAGGTCTCGGTCACGTAGATGTTGCCTTTCGAGTCCGTAGCGATGCTGTGCGGGCCGTAGAATTCGCCGGGCTGGCGTCCCCCCTCGCCGAACGTCGTCAAAACTTCGAGCGTATCGCGCAAGAGGATGTGGATGCGGTCGTTCTCGCCATCCGCCAGGTAGATGTATTTTTGCTGCGGGTCCTTCGAGAAGGCGATGTCCCACGCCGAGCCGGAACCCAGCGTGCGCTTCGCGACGAATGCTTCCTTCACAAAGGTCCCGTCTGGCTTGAACACCTGGATGCGGTCATTCACGCGGTCACAGACATACAACAAGCGATCGACAGAAAGATCCGCGCAATGCACGGGGTTGCGGAACTGCTGAGGAGGCGGCGCATCCGGGTTGTAGTTACCCTGGTCCGCGTCGTCGGGGACGTGACCATAGGCGCCCCAGTGCCTCTTGTATTTACCGGTATCCGCGTCGTACACGATCACACGGTGATTGCCATATCCGTCGGCGACGTATACTTCATTCGTCTGTTTGTCAATGAACGTCTTGGCCGGCAGCCGGAGGTTTTCCAAGTCGTTGCTGCCCTTGCTGCTGCTGGGTTTGCCGATTTGCATCAGGAATTGGCCGTCCTGCGTAAATTTCAAAACCTGATTGTCCAGGTAGGACGCGGTTGCCGACGCAGCCGATTCGTCAGGAGCGCCGCCCGCAGGCCTTGGCCCCGCCGGCCGGCCGCGCCCGTTGCCGCCGATCCAGACGTTCCCTTTGTAATCGATCGTAATTCCGTGGTTCGAATCCGGCCAATCGTATCCATTGCCCGGTCCACCCCAATGGCGAAGCAGGTTGCCGGCCTGATCAAACTCCAGAATCGGCGGGGCCGGACCGCAACACATGGCGACGGGCGGATTCGTCGTGGCGTGGCGCTCGCCCGGTTCGAGCGAGCCTTGGCGATGAATGATCCAGATGTTGTCCTGCGCATCCACGGACACGCCGATGGTCATTCCCATAAGCCAATGATTCGGCAACGGCTTCGGCCACAGCGGGTCCACTTCAAACATCGGCGCCTGCACGCCGGCCGCCTCGACTCGGGCTTTCTTCTCAAGCAGAGAAGATCCGACTCCAAGTGCAATAACCACACCGACTGTTGCTACGAATATAGAGAGATTGCGCTTCATAAGCACGCTCCTCTTGTGAGTCAGTGTGAGAGCCGGGGTTCGCAATTGTAGCGCCCGCCTTTAGGCGGGCACGTCCTTGAATCTAGAGTGCCCCGACCCTGTCGGGGCGCTACAAATGCGCCCCAAACCAAGTTCTCACACAAACGCTTACTTGCTACTTTTTCGGCCACAACACGCCTTGGTCTTCTTTTGTGACCGGCCCCAGGCCTTTGTACACGAATTTCTGCAAGCGTTGTCCACGGTAGGTTTCAGTCGTGTAGATGTTGCCCTTCGAATCCGTGGCGATGCTATGCACGGCGTAGAATTGCCCCGGCTGCCGTCCGCCGTCGCCAAAACTCGTCAACGTCTGAAGTGTGTCGCGCAGCAGAATGTGAATCTTTTCGTTAGCCCCGTCCGACAGATAGATGTACTTCTGTCCCGGGTCCTTCGAAAAAGCGATATCCCAAACGGAACCATCACCCAGCGTCCTTTTTTCGATGATCTGCTCCTTCACGAAGGTGCCATCCGGTTTGAATACCTGGATGCGATCGTTCGCCCGGTCGCAGACGTAGAGTAGTCCGTCGTCCGCGAGTTGGGCGCAGTGCACCGGATTGCGGAACTGCTGGTCGATTGGCGCATCCGGATTGTAAATGCCGGGATCAGTGTCATCCGGCTTATGACCATAGGCGCCCCAATGCCGCTTGTACTGCCCAGTGTCGGCGTCGAACACGATCACGCGTTTGTTGCCATAGCCATCGGCGACGTACAGTTCATTCGTCTTCGGATCAATGAACATTTTCGCCGGACCCTTTAAGTTTTCAGTATCGTTGCTGCCTTTGCTCTTGAACGGATGGCCGATTTGCATCAGGAATTTTCCGTCCTGCGTGAACTTCAGGATTTGATTGTCCGCATAGGCGCCCGGCTGACTCGCTTCCGGCACGTTGCTGGCCCCAGTATCTTGCAGTTTGGGATCCACCGTGCGGCCGTTTCCGCCAATCCAAACGTTCCCTTTATAATCGACCGTAATTCCGTGGTTCGAGTTAGGCCAGTTGTAACCCTTGCCGGGACCGCCCCAGTGTTCCAGGAGGTTGCCGGCCTTATCGAATTCAAGAACGGACGGCGCGGTCACGCAGCAATCCGCTCCAGGTGGATTCGTGTTGCCGTAAGTTTCCTTCGCCTCGAGCGAGCCACCGCGATGAATGATCCAGACGTTGTCTTGCGCGTCCACCGATACGCCGATCGTCATGCCGATCACCCAATGGTTCGGCAACGGCTTCGGCCACATCGGGTCCACCTCAAACATGGGCGCCTGGACGCTGGCGGCCTGCACAGCGGCCTTTTTCTCCAGCACGACAGATCCTACTCCGAGCCCGGCAACCAGTACGAGAATCGCCGCGCCAATCCAAACACTGCGCTTCATAATTGTTTCTCCATTTTCCGGCGCGACACGCATTTGACGCGCCCCCCAACTGCCGATGCGGGACCTTACAACTGAAATGTCTCTGGGAGCTTCGCGCGGAGTATACCCAATTTGCTTTTCCGCAACCATGCATTTTTGCTTGTCAGTCGGTACGCGATCCGAGTAATCTCGCGGTCATGCCATTCAGGCCCACCGGGAGTTGTGCCCTTCGCTCTGGAATATTGCTCCTGGCGCTATTTCTCGCCCGCCATGGCGCGTCGGCTCACGACATCCCGGTTGACGTGACCGTTCAAGCGCTGGTCAAGCCAGCGGGCGAACAGTTGCATTTGCTCATACGCGTGCCGCTGAAAGCGATGCGCGACGTCGAATTTCCGGAACGCGGGCCGGGGTATCTGGATCTCGACCGTATCGACACTTCACTGCGTGAGGCCGCCTCTCTTTGGATCTCCAGAGAAATTGAGATTTATGAAGGCGACATCCGCCTCCCGGAACCAAGAGTGATCGAAACTCGAGTGTCGCTCGAATCGGACAGGTCCTTCACCTCCTACGAGGACGCGTTGGCGCATGTGACCGGGGCGCGCTTGCCGGGCAATACTCAAGTCTTTTGGGATCAAGCGATGCTCGATGTGTTGTTCGAGTATCCGATTCACTCGGACCAGTCGCGTTTTTCAATCCATCCCGGGCTCGGACGGCTGGGCGAGCGAGTGGTCATTGTTCTTCGGTTTCAGCCGCCCAACGGCTCGGTGCGCGCTTTTGAGTTCATCGGTGATCCCGGCCTCGTCCGACTCGACCCGAGCTGGCGCCAGGCGGCCCTGCGGTTTGTGGAATTGGGGTTCTTTCATATCCTGGATGGAACCGACCACCTGCTGTTCCTGTTTTGTCTGGTAATCCCGTTTCGTCGATTTCGCGCGCTCATTCCCGTGGTGACCGCGTTCACGGTAGCGCACTCAATTACGCTGATCGCGTCCGCGTATAATCTCGCGCCGAATTCATTGTGGTTTCCGCCGCTCATCGAAACACTAATCGCAATTTCCATCTTATATATGGCGCTTGAGAACATCGTGGGAATCACGAAAGTGCAGCGGAGATGGATGATTGCGTTCGGGTTCGGCCTCGTGCACGGATTTGGTTTCTCGTTCGCACTCCGGCAGACGTTGCAGTTCGCCGGATCCCACTTGCTGGCGTCGCTTCTCTCATTCAATGTAGGCGTGGAACTGGGGCAGGTTCTTATGCTCGCGATATTTATCCCTGCGTTGGAGATCCTGTTCCGGTTCGTCGTGGCCGAACGCATCGGGACGATTATCCTTTCGGCGTTGGTGGCCCATACTGCCTGGCATTGGATGACTGAGCGCGCAAATGTTTTGCGCCAGTATCGATTCCAGTGGCCGGCAGTCAACGTCGTCGTACTAGCGATCGCCATGCGTTGGATGATGGCGCTCGTGATCCTGGCGGGTTTGATTTGGCTGCTATTGGGGCCGCTCCGAGACCGGATTGACCGTTCGACGGCCCGCAAAGTTTGGGCCGCACTGCGACCTCGCCGCTCGCCACCATTGGCTTAGTGGCAAGCGCCGAAATCAGGTTGTTCGGATGTCTTACAAGAGCGTGATAAATCAGTTCTGCGCTATCAGCTTGCTGTGTCGAATCGCGTTGCGGTGTTTGGACGTCTTCAGTAGCACAGGCCTCAGCCTGTGTACTGTCAATGAGTGGTAAATCAAACCACACAGGCTGAAGCCTGTGCTACTGGACCGTGCCGGCAACTCTCGCATTGTTCATATGAGAAATGTGGATCAGGTCTTTGGAATCGCTGCGCTTACTTTGCGGGCTTCTTCGTTGCCTTGTTAATGAGGCCGCGGAAGCTGACATTGTCCTCGCAAACATGCTCTATAATCTTCCAGTCCGTCCTCAATTGGAAGTTCAGCTTGGCCTCCCAGGGCTTCGTATACGCCTTAGGATCGTCGACGGTTAGGTCAATCTCCAAGGAGTCATGGTTAACGCGGCGTATGCGCTCCACAAGGTGCATGGCGTCGCTGTGTGGATAACCTTCCCGATCGAGCGTGGTTTTGTCGTTAAAACTGACCGTATCGGCAACGAGCGTATCTCCCTCCCACTTGCCAATCGCGTCGCCCATCCACAACGGGCCCACCTCTTTGTCATGCGGGCGCCCGTCTGTGTAGATTCGGCGCACGAAGTGATCGAACTCGAAGAGCATGATCACTTGACCTGGAATCTGGACGATCTGCACTGGAAAATTGAGAAGATAGATCCGAGGCACACCCGGTGGAAAGCAACTGAAAATCGGATCACTCAATACAGTGCTTGGGCTGGAACTGCGGAATATGGAATTGGCCGCCTTAAATTTCGCCTCTGCCCAAGGCGTCATAGGGGAGACCGCATTGCCAAAATCAAGATTGAGTGAGGAATGCGCCGGATCTCGCAGTCGTATCCAAAGTCCGGACAAGTCCGGCGTGGTAGCCGTAGTTTGGGCCTTCGCCTCTCCATGCTGCTCAGCGGCTTGAGCGAGCATAAGGGGTGGGAAGACAAGGGCTCCCACGAGCGCAATAACCGGACCTATCAAATGATGGCGCATGCTGAAACTTCTCCTGACCGGCTATTGGTTCACCTATATTCCAGCGGGGTCAATCTGGTCGAACTCTCCCTAATCCTGCAACGAATTGGGGTCGAGCT
>WNGO01001202.1_pt1 | contig 31023 bp, 27 predicted proteins | sample 5400511 | NCBI WGS metagenome assembly WNGO01 (sample SAMN13153380, study PRJNA577476) | soil metagenome | isolation source: 20 cm soil or saprolite under Garry oak tree replicate 2 | place: USA:California | collected 2016-06-15 | reverse complement strand
CGGGACGGCGAATGTGGCATTTCCAAACAGTGCACCACGATCTCTGGGACCGTGACCTTCCCGCGGCGCCAAGTTTCGTCACGGTCACCCGCGGCGGGGCGCGGGTGGATGCCGTCGCACAGATCGCGAAGAGCGGGTTCGTGTTCCTGTTCGATCGGCAGTCGGGCAAACCGCTGTTCGACATTGTGGAGCGCTCGGTCCCGGCATCCGATCTGCGCGGCGAGCGCGCGTGGCCTACGCAACCGTTCCCCGTGAAGCCCGCCCCGTTTGCGCGGCAGACGGTTGGGGCGGCCGATGTGACAGAGCAGCGACAGCGTTTCCGCACGTTGCGAAACGCCTTTTTCGCGCCGCCGAGTCGTGAGGGCAGCATCGTGCTGCCCGGATTCGACGGCGGAGGTGAGTGGGGTGGCGCGGCCGTCGACCCCGAAACCGCCACACTTTACGTCAATGCCAGCGACGTGCCGTGGATTGCGGCCATGCGTGAGTCCGCGGTCTTGTCGCCGAACAGCGCCGGTCCACGGGACGGAGCGGCCGTCTACGCGACGGTCTGCGCCGCCTGTCACGGCCCCGATCGACGTGGCAAGGGTCGCGCGCCATCACTCGTTGCTCTCAGCACCCGTCTCTCGCTTCGCGACGTTCGCCAGATTCTCGAGCATGGCCGCGGGTTCATGCCTTCACTTGCCGCGCTTTCGGTTGTCCAGAAAGCCGCGGTGATCGCGTACCTCGGCTACGCGATTGCGCCAGCAGACACTGCGGGATGGACATCGCAACCCGCGACGACTGCTCCCTATGAATTCGCCGGGTATGAGCGCTGGCGAGACACGAGCGGCTACCCCGCCATCAAGCCACCGTGGGGTACGCTGAGCGCGATCGATCTCAATTCCGGCGAATACCGCTGGCGGATTCCACTCGGTGAGTTTGCCGCGCTCACCGCGCGCGGCGTTCCCGTTACCGGCACCGAACAGTACGGCGGACCGATCGTCACGGGCGGCGGGCTGGTCTTCATCGCGGCGACCCAGGACGCGAAGTTCCGCGCTTTCGACAAACGCACCGGCCGGCAGCTCTGGGAAGCCCCGCTGCCTGCGCCCGGCTATGCGACGCCGAGCACATTCGCCGTGGGGGGGAAGCAGTTTATCGTGATTGCAGGCGGCGGAGGTAAATTGGGATCCAAGTCGAGCGACACGTACGTCGCCTACGCACTGCCATAAGAGTCATGTTCATTCAGATCAAGAAGGGCCGCGACGGTCCCGCGACACTCGCATGCCTTCGGTCGGACGGCACGCGCACCTGGGGAAAAGAGCATCCCTTCTTCCCCGTGCACGACATCACCCACTGCGCGGTTGAAAGTGTGCTCGCCTTCGATCAGGCGTTCTTTGGTCTGATTGCGACCGGGTGGAGCATCGACGACTTCGAGAAACCTGGGGCAAGTCGGAGGATGCCGCTTCAGGCGATTGTCGCCGAGCACGTCGTGGGCGTATTCGATCGTGAGCGCGCGCTCCCAGAGCCGCTGACGGCGCCAGAGTTTAACGAAGCCGTTGTGGCGAGCCTGCCCCCCGCCGAGCGACCGGCGTTTCAGCGCCTCACCGAGGCGCAGCTATCCCGGGTGCGCGAGCTGCGCGGGGCGCTCGAGGCACGCTGGTACGCGTTGTCTCCGGGGGACACACTCGAGATTCCTTTTCCCGTGCGAGGGGCGACGTGATGTACGAAAATCGCCACACCAGGCCGTTACCTGCGAGAATGTTCGCGGTGCGTATGGCCAGTCATGTTGGCGTTGCCGCCGTACTCGTGCTGGTGTCACTCGTCGCCGGCATGGCTGGGTACGAGCACTACGAACGCCTCCTCTGGCGCGATGCTTTCCTGAATACAGCAATGCTGCTTGGCGGCATGGGGCCGGTCGACGCTCCCCACACCAACGGTGGCAAACTGTTCGCCGGTGTTTTTGCCCTCTACTCGGGCGTCGTATTCCTGGTGGTCGCGGGACTGTTCCTCGCACCGGTAATTCACCGCATCATGCACCGGTTCCATTGGGAACCGCCGAAATCGTGATGTGCCTCGACTGACCGCGGTTTTGGCCGCCGTCCTGGCGGCAGCAGCGGTCCCCGCGGCGGTAGCGGCCCAGGCGCGCGGCGGAGTCGAAGGCCGAGTCGTCGACCCCGCGGGTCGCCCCTTGTCGGCTGCGGAAGTGAGCGTGGGTCGTTGGCGAGCAATCACTGACGCCGATGGCGCGTGGCGGATCACGCACCTCGAATCCGGGGTGTACCAAATCGCCGTACGCCGGCTCGGCTACCGTTCGTCACGACAAGACGTTGAGGTCGAGCCCGGCCGCACGATACGGGTCACCTTCACGCTCGAGCCCGTCCCCTTCACGCTCGACTCCCTGGTCGTCAGCGCCCCGCCCTCCAGTATCTCCACGACTGACGCCGAGCTCGGCACGAAGCTCACGGTGGGCGAGATTTCGTTGCTCCCGTCCACGTTTGACCCCCGTCAACTGATCGCCCTCACGCCCGGAGCGCGGCCTGATCAGATCTGGGGCGGCGCGTCCGACCAAGCTAACTCCTACTCGCTCGACGGCACCGCGGTCAACCACCCCGGACTCGGCGGAGCCCTGTTACTGCCGAGCCCGAGCTGGATCGAGACCCTCGAGGTCCGTGGCCTCGGCGCCGGGGCCGACGTCGGGGACGCACAGGGCGGCCTCGTCGAAGTGGTGACTCTGCGAGGCAGGAACGTGATTGAGGGGGCGCTCCGGACCTCCTTCGAGTCTGAGCGGCTCAATGGCACCAACCTGGTCCCCGGTGAGATCGGCAGTGAGCTGGCGAGTCGCCGGGAGGTGGATGGTCAGGTCCGTGGTCCGCTGGTCCACGATCGCCTGCATTTCGCGTTGTTCGGCCACGTCATCCGGCAGGAGGAGCGGGTTTTGAACTACCTGCCGTCCACGGGTGGTGCCTTCGTCGCGCAGCCGCCGTCGTTCGCGGAGGAGCGCGGGCTGGCAAAGTTGAGCTGGAAGCCCGGCGACCGGGATCTGGTCGAGGGCAGTCTCATGGGGCGGCACCAGAACGGCGACCACGTCGATCAGACGGGGTACGAAGCCGCGGCCGCGACCGCGCGGCTCAGACAATGGAACCTGACCGGCAACCTCACGTGGCAGCGGAGCTGGTCACCCCGGAGTGCACTCACGGTGCGCCTGGGCGGGTTCGTCGCGCGCGAGTGGCACGATCCGTACAACGGTTCCGCAACGCCGGGCATCGAGCTGTGGACATCGGTGAACCCTCCCAGCTATCAGAACACGACTTTTCGCACGGCGGCCTACCCGTCGAGCGTCGGACTGACGGCCGCGTGGACGGGGCGAGGCCGGCTCGTGGGGCTAGACCACGAGGTGAAGCTTGGCGCCGAGTACACGGTAGGAGGCTGGTACTACGAGCGCCGACGCAACGCCGGGATGACGTGGCGGCCGCTGCGCGTCTCCGGATTCGATCCCGCGATCCCGGCGACTTGGGTCTATCTCAACGCGATCCCGACCGGGTGGGGTGGGGACGTAACGATCAACAGCAACGTCCGGAACGGCGCGGTATTCGTACAGGAGCAGATTGGGATCCTCCCGTGGCTCCGCTTCAATCCCGGGTTCCGGTACGGGTGGTGGACGGGGGACATCAGCCCCGCAAGCGGGGGCCCGCGATTCACCGCGGTGCGGGACGCGGCCCTCGAACCCCGCATCGGTGCCGTCGCCGAGCTGAACCTGGGCGGGGTAGGACTCGTCGCCAAAGCGCATTGGGGCCGGTATCACCAGCCGATGTTCGCCGCGTTGTTCGATCGAGTGGCCGGGGCCGGATCGTACAGTGATGAGGAGATTTGGTCCTACCTCGGGGCAGCGCCCGGTACCCCGTCGCAAACGTTCACGCGCGCCGAGCGCGATTCGCTCGCTGCCGCGGGCCTGTTCCGCTTCGAGGAAACCGTGCGGCTCGATCAAGCGGGTCGAGTGGAGCAGTATCACCAGCCGTATATGGAGCAGACCGTGTTCTCGCTGGAACGCGCCCTCGGCAGCCGCTGGAAGGCCGGTGTCGCGTACATCCACCGCAGAAACCGCGATATGGTCGCGCTCGTGGACCGGAACATCGCGTCCAACTACACCGTGGTCCACAACGTCATGGTTCTCGATCGCTTCGGCAACCCGGTGGAGTTCGGGGGCCGGCCGCTCGTGTTGGAGACGCTGGCCATTTCCAACGAGGACATTCTCCAGGTCCAGGAGTTGTTGCGGCAGGGCCAACTGCTGGATCCCAACTTTCTCTATGCCCCGCCCGGCCTGACCCCTGCGGAACTGGCGGCGATCCGTTACGACCCCGACTTCGTGCTCACCACGGTGCCGGAGGCGACGCGCCGATTCGCGCAGCTGCAGTTCCGGCTGGACGGGCGCTACCGGACGTGGTTGGCCGGGGCGTCGGCGACTCTGTCGACGCTCAAAGGGAACTACAACGTGGTGACGGGACCGGACGACTACACGAACGGTGGGCCGGGTCCCTGGGTGCGTCTCAACGAGCAGTACAACGTCTACGGTGCCTTGAACAACCAGAGTCGTTTCGAGGGGAAGGTGTACGTCGGGGGACTCCTGCCGGCACGGTTGCGGGCCGGCCTGTTTCTCTCGTACGCGACAGGCGATCGGGTGACGCCCACGATGCCGATCGACGGGTTGCTGACCGAATTTGCCGTTGCGGTACCCTCGATGTCGAATCCGGCGGTTCTGGACACGGTGCCCTTCCATCGCTTTCTGTTTCGGAGCGAGAGCGGACACCGCATCTTCATCCAGCCCCGTGGGACCTACCGTTACGAAGGCCGCGCTTCTTTGGACCTGCACCTGGAGCGGAGCTTCCCGCGGGGGCGGTCAGAGGTCGTGCTGGTCGTGGATGGGTTCAACGTGTTGGGAGACCGCAGCGTGACGGGCATTCAAACTGAGGTAACTGCGATAGCGGGCTTCGCCGGCAGTGACTACGGCCGAGTGCAGTCTCGCGTGACACCCCGGACGCTGCGGCTGGGAGCGGGAGTGAGGTTCTAACGATGGAGTTCAGTCTCAGACAGTCGGTGGAGATCCTGACGCGCACGCCCGCCACGCTTCGTGCGCTGCTTCAGGACATCGACACCGAATGGGCCCGGGGCACGGAGGGTCCCGATACCTTCAGCCCCTTCGACAACATCGGCCATTTGATCGACGGCGAGGAGACCGATTGGATGCCGCGCGCGCGTATCATCCTGGCCCAGGGCGCGAACCGGCGCTTCGAGCCCTACGACCGGTTTCGCCACCGCAAGCGAAACGCGACGCGCACCTTGGAATCTCTGCTCGAGGAATTCGCCAGCCTGCGTGCTGCCAACCTGCGCGTCGTGCAGTCCTGGAACCTCAGCGATGCGCAGCTCGACCTGACCGGCGAACATCCGCGCCTCGGTCCAGTGACGCTGCGGCAGTTGTTGGCGGCGTGGGTCGCGCATGACCTCGGCCATGTCGCACAAGTCGCCCGCGTGATGGCCAAGCAGTACCGCGAGGAAGTCGGTCCCTGGGTGCCCTTCTTGCCCGTTCTAACCGACCATGAAAGGCCGAGGTCTTGAGCCCAAACCCTAGGTCCAAGGCCCTAGGCCCTAGATTCTGAAGTGCCAATCGTTTATGTTGAGTGGTTCGTTCGCTGGCAGTGCCATCGGCGAGGAGTCGAACCATCAGGCGGCGCCTGCGGGCCTCGGCATTGGGTCGAGGTAGCGCGCACCGGCGCGCCGGGGGTGACTCGGCGATCCTCCCACGCATCAGCCAGCCCTTAATTACGGCGCAACCCGCCTTTACCAAGAGCCCGACGCAGCAGACACGCGTCGCACAGTTCCTCGCCATGAGGCACGTGCTACCCGCTTGTCCAGCCCCAGGGCAGGAACAGAGTCAGTTATGACACCGCAGTCCCAACAACAACACAGCCATTTGACACGCCCGATCCACAAAGAACCTCCGGCTCACGCGCCCAATGCGGCGCTGATGATCGACTTCGACAACGTCACCATGGCGATTCGATCAGACCTCCAAACCGAATTGAAGCGCCTGCTGCAGTCGGAGATCATCCGCGGCAAGGTCGCCGTGCAGCGCGCCTACGCCGACTGGCGCCGCTATCCGCAGTACATCGTCCCACTCTCTGAGTCCTCGATCGATCTCATCTTTGCGCCGGCGCACGGTGCGAACAAGAAGAACGCCACCGACATCCGCTTGGCGATCGACGCGCTGGAGTTGGTCTTCACGCGACCGGAGATCGGGACATTCATTCTGCTCTCGGGCGATTCAGACTTTTCCTCGCTGGTGCTCAAGCTCAAGGAATACGGCAAGTACGTTATCGGCGTCGGCATTCGCGAGTCCTCGAGCGACCTCCTCATCCAGAATTGCGACGAGTACTACTCGTACAACGAGCTCGCCGGCTTCACCAAGGCGAGCGACGTCGAGTACGTCAAGCGAGATCCGTGGGAGCTGGTGGTCGAAGCGGTCAAGCAGATGACAGCGCACAACGATGTCATGCGCTCCGACCGCCTGAAGCAGGTGATGCAGGAGATCGATCCCAACTTCGACGAGAAGGACGCCGGCTTCTCGCGCTTCAGCAAGTTCGTGATCGAGGCCGCCCGGCGCGGATTGATTACACTGACCCGGCTCGACAATGGTCAGTATGAGATCGCGTTGGGGCCGCAGGTCGAGGGCGCGCCGGCGCAGCCGACGCTCGCCGCCATGAGCGAAGCGACACCGGCCCCCCCGTCGTCCCCCTCCCCCTCGTCCGATCGTCCGCGGGCGCGTCGCGGTGGCCGGGGCAGGGGTCGCGGGCGCGAGGAGACCGAACGCGTCACCAAACGAGAAGCCAGACATCCCCGCCGGCCGCGCCGGCGGCGCCGGCAGCGAAGTCTGGCTTCTCGTTTGGTGACGCGTTCGGTCTCCTCAAGCAGGCCGTCGGCAAGATTGGCGCGGATGAAGAACCGGCCGAGGCCGAGGAGTCGCCGGCTCCGCCCGCTCCGCCCGCTCCAACACCGACACCGGATATGGAGGAAGAGGACGACATCCCGATGCCGGCGTCGTCGGCGCCGCCTCCGCCGTACAGCACGCCCTCCTCGCTCCCCGGCGGTATCCCGATGCGCAGCGCGCGGTTCCGCCGCGGTTCACGCGGCGGTGCTCGACGTCCCGGCGCCGGCGGTGGCCTCCCCGAAATCCCCAAGATCGGCGTGGTCGAGGTGGATCCCAATTTCCGTCCTCGCGCTGAGGTGTTGCCACCCAAGGCCCCGGCGGCGCCATCGAGTCCGACGGGGGCCTCGGGGGGGGGACCCGGGCAAGAGCGGAGTGAGCGTGGAGGTCGTGGAGGTGGTCGAGGTGGTCGAGGTGGTAGGGATCGCGGCCGCGGTGAGAACGGCGAGCGCGGCGAGCGCGGCGAGCGCGGTGAGCGCGGCGGTCGAGGCCGTCGCGGTGGTCGCGGTGGACGGGGTCGCGGACCGCGCCGTCATGAGTCTGACTCGCCCGACATCACGAATCATAGCGCGCACCCGAGGCCTGAGCCGACCCGTTCAGAACCTTCACCACCTCCACCACCTCCGCCCTCGCCGTCGCCGGCGGCCGAGAGTGAGCCACCGGAATCCTTTTGGTCCAAAGTGAAGCGAGGTCTCACAGGAGGCACATGACCGGCGCCGCCGTTGCGGCCCGATTCTACGCGCGACCTACGGAAGAGGTCGCGCGTGGACTATTGGGGCACATCCTGGTGAGCGACGTGGGGGGCCGGCGTCGGCAAACGGCCGGCCGCATTGTGGAGGTGGAAGCATATACCGGCCCGCATGATCCCGCGTGTCACGCGTACGGGCACCGGCGCACGGCCCGCACGGAGCCGCTCTACGGGCCGCCCGGGACGGCGTACGTCTATTTCACCTACGGCATGCACTGGTGTCTCAACGCCGTGACCGAACCCCGCGATTATCCGGCGGCCGTGTTGATTCGCGCGCTCGAGCCGATCGCCGGGTTCACGACCATGCGCGCGCGGCGCCACAAGGAGCCGCTCTGTTCTGGTCCTGCCCGCTTGTGCGAAGCGCTGGGTGTCACCGGGGCCTTGAATGGGATGTCACTCCAGCGGGGCGTGCTCCGCATTGTCGAGGGATCGAAGCCGAAACGGGGTGAGATTCTGACAGGGCCACGCATCGGGATCACCGAAGCGGCGGATTGGCCGCTCCGGTTCTACCTCAAGGATTCGCCCTGGGTTTCTCGCTAGTGTCGCTCGGTAATGCCTTCCTTCGACGTACCAAGACTCACACGCACGCCACCCTGCAGGGAGTGTGTGTTGCTCAGCAGCAGGAAGTTGCTGGCGCTCGAGGTCATCAGGTATTGCGCAAATACGTTCAACTTGCTCGAGTAGTTGATCTGCAGGCCGCCCGCGAGCCAGAAGAACGCTTTGCTCGAGGCCTCATTGGCGCGGTCGTCGGCTTGGGCAAACTGGCTCAAGTCGCAGCCCGGGCAGTCAACCACGGGATTTAAGATCTGCATGAGGGCGAACCCGCCGCCGCCGAACGGCTCGATCACCTTCTGCGTCGGATAGGCGAGTACGCCGAACATGAGACGGCGCACCCCGTTGAACGAGACGTCCCGGCACGGCGCGGCCCCGACCGAGCAGCCGGACGAATTGGGATCGAAGATCACCGCGTTCGCATCGGACAGGAAGAACGCTTGCTCGTACGCGACGTACAGCGCGGTCCGACGCGACGTGATGAGCCAGTGTCCGCCGGCGATGGGGTCGTAGACATAGGGCTGCGTGTTTGTCTTGGAAACGAAGAAGCCGCCCTGCGCGCCCCAATACCAATTGAAGTTCGTGTTGAAGCCGCGTCCCTGCTGTGGCGGAATGAAGAAATAGGAAGCGCCAAGGGATGCCTGGGCTTGGATCGTGGTGGCGTTGGTGTAGTAGGGATTGTCCCAGCGGAATTGCGCGCGGGCGTCGCCGCGGAGCGCCAGGTGATGTGACACGAAGAGCCGGAAGCCCAGGCCGCCATAGACCATGTGCTCAGTGAAATCGTAGGGGGCCGCCTTCCCAAAGATCATGCGAGAGTAGCCGCCCGAGGCTAGGATCGACGACTGGTCGCCCACCGGGAAGTTCAGAGCGAGGCCGGCACCGACCGTGGAGACGGTGATGTCCTGCGTCGCGGCCAGGTTCGTGGTCGGAATGTAGTCGCCCGTCACCTCGAGGCTGATGCGGTCGCTCAGGTTGTAGCCGATGCGCGCGCCACCACCAAAACCATTCTTGATGAGGAACGAGTGATCGAACCGCCACCACGACCCGAAGCCGCCGAACTCGATGTTCTGTGATCGTTGCGCCGCGGCGGAATTCGCGACCAAGGTTACGAATCCCACCAGGAGAACCAGCCGCTTCATCGGACTCCTCCCACGGCTCCGGCTAGGGGGCCGCCAACAAGACCGCGTTAAAGAGCAGCTTGAAGGTGCCGTGCGTCTGGCCTCGGAACTGCGGCCGAAAGCCAAACAGGATCACACGCCCCCCCCTGCTGCCTACCGGTGCCTCCACCAGCGCCGCTTTCCCAACGAGCCGCTCCTGGTACCGGGCATAGCCGGATCGCAGGGGCAACTCGGGATACGTCGCCAAGCCCAAAGCCGGGGCCGAAACGGTGAAGGCGGCGCTATTCTCGAAGTAGACCGGGAGGGAGTCGGGGACTCCGAGGGTAACCGGGCTACGAGACCCTTCCACCCCCCCCAAAACCGTACCGAAAATAGAGCCTGGAGCGTAAAATCGCAAAACTTGTGGACCAGATGCCTCACCAGCTAGAACGTTGACCACAGGGAGGTTAAGGGCTGAAATCGCGAAATTACTTGAACCGTCGAGGCAGACCAGCGTCCCTCCATCCCGAACAAACGCCGAAACTGCTGCCGCACCTGATTCGCCGAGACCACCAGCGTACTGCAATGGAATGCGAGTCGAATCGACGCCACGAAGAATCGACGACCCATCCGCATCGGGCAACACGATCACATCCAGCCGCTGTCTCAAGCCCCCTTTTCTGAAGTCGCCGTCGTGCAGTGTCGTATAGGTGATTCCATACTGCTCGAAGAGCCAGCGCGTCCAGCCTTCATCGATGTTGCCGGTCCACGGCTGATACAGCCCGATGCGCGGCAAGCGCGTGCGCGTGGGTCCCTCAGCGCTCGCGGGCGCCGTCCGCACCGCGGTCACCGTGAATCCGTGCCGTGCCGTCTGCTCGCTGAGAATGGCGCGCGCGCGGGGCCCGCGCACGACGAGATCGTCTCCGCGAATCGACACGCTTTGCCCTGCGGCGAGGAGCTGAGCGATGGCGCGTGACTCCGCATTGGTCCGATTCTTCAAGACAAAGACTTCCCCGGTGCCTTCGATGCGCCCCGGCGTCGGCACTACAGTGTCTACCCGCACCAGATTCGCCGTGAAGGGTCCATTCACGACGTCGGCCCGGACACCCATCGTCAATGGGATCGTCCACCCCGCGACATCGTATGGCGGGCGGTCGTTCACGGGCGTGTAGTGTTGCACTTCGAGCAGATCCTTGGCGTGCGCGCGGTATGGCTGCGCCATAGGGACCACGAGCGAGCCGGCCGCATACCGCCGGCCGTCCGCGGTGAACGCATCCGCGCTCCGGTACAGCTCGACTCCCCCCGCCGCGAGCACATTGGCGAGTGTCGCCCAAGCTTCGGGATCGCGCTGCTCGGAGGCGGGCGGTAGTACGTACGCAAAGGGATTCCCGGCGAGTCCCGCCTCGACCTGGCGCCGGCCAACCGCGACGAAGCGATCGATCACGGTGACGCGGTCTCGTGCGGCCAGGCGCACCAGGGCCTGCGATGTGATCAGCTCGTAGCGCACGATGTCACCCAGGTGCCAGGTGCCGCCAGGCCATGGCTCCGGGTAATTCACCCCACGAACCGGCTGGCGCACCGAATCGAGCGACAACGTGATCGGTGACCCGAGTCGCGTGCTGGCGGCCTCGGTCAGGATGCCGATCATGTTGTGCCGCGTGGGCGTCGAGCGAAAGCCGCCGTGCCACCACAGGTCGTAGGTCTGCTGGTGTGCGATCCCGGTCATCCCGGCATCGTAGAGCGCCGCCGCCATCTGCGCGCCGACGAGGTTGATTCCGGCGACGATCGCGGGATCGAGATTGGGATTGACCGGATCCTGGAACGGCGGGACAAAGAGGCGCACGCCGTTGGATCCCATCTGGTGCACGTCGTACACGATTTCCGGAAACCATTCCTTGTACAGCATCCGCGTGACGAGTCGCGTCTCGACCTGCGTCAGCATGAACCAGTCGCGGTTGTTGTCGTGCCCGATGTACTTGTGGTAGAGCCAGGGCAGGGGACCGCCTTCGTAACGCGTCCCCTTGTAGCGGCGATACCAGCTCACCACGGTGTCGAGGCCGTCCGGATTCATGGATGGGATCATCAAGACGACGACGGAGTCGAGCAGCGGGCGGAGCGCCGCATCGGTGGCCAACCGGTAGGCGAGGAGCATCCCCATCTGACTGGACGCGACTTCCGTGGAGTGGATGTTGTTGCTGATCAGAATGACGGCCGGCTGGGTATTGCGGATTTCCTGGAGCGCGGTGTCCGTAAGACGGCGCGGGTCCGCCAGGAGGCCCTGCGCGCGCTTGATGTCGGCCAGCCGGCCCTGATTCGCGGGTGACGTGATCGTCATCAGGAGAAACGGCCTGCCCTCGGTCGTACGGCCCAGCGTGTCGACGTGTACGTAGCGGCTCTGTTGGGCCAGGCTGTTCATGTAGCCGCTGACTTGCTTCCAATCGGCGAGGACGGAATCTGCTCCGGGCTCGAACTTGAGGTAGTCGGACGGTCTGACGGTCGGATTGTCGGACTGTAAGATTGCGAGCAGCAGCAATGAGATCATTAGATCAGTCCTAGTTTTGTGCCCACCTTCTTGAAAGCGCGGAGCGCGAAATCGAGATCGTCCTTGGTATGCGCGGCGGAGAGCTGGCAGCGCACGCGTGCATGTCCCTGCGGCACAACAGGATAGCCGAAGCCGGTGACGAAGACGCCTTCAGCGAGCAGCAGCTCGCTCATGTGGATCGCCTTTGCCGTCTCACCTAGGATCACGGGGACGATCGGTGTCTCGCCCGCGAGTGGCTTAAAGCCCAGAGACAGCAGTTGTTGGCGGAAGTAACGGGCATTCTGATGCAGCTGGTTCACGAGCTCGGGATGCGCTTCGATGCAGCGCACGGCAGCAAGGGTGCTGGCCGCCACCGTGGGCGGCAGGGCGTTGCTGAAGAGCTGCGGCCGGGAGCGCTGGGTGAGATAGTCGGTGAGGGCGACGGGGCCGGCCGTGAATCCGCCGGCGGCGCCGCCGAGCGCCTTGCCCAGCGTCGAGGTGATCACATCGATCTCGCCGAGCATCCCATAGTGCTCCGCGGTCCCGCGGCCCGCTGTGCCGAGGACGCCTGTCGCATGCGAGTCATCCACGGCGAGCACCGCATCATACTTCCGTGCCAGGGCGGCAAGATCCGGCAGCTTCGCGATGTCACCTTCCATCGAGAAGATTCCGTCGGTGAAAATCAGCTTGCGGCGGGCCTTCCCCGCCGCGCGCAGCTTCTCCTCGAGGTCGGCCATGTCCGAATGCTTGTAGACCGCCGTCTGGCACTTCGTGATCGCCTTCGCGAGGCGAATCGAGTCGATGATGGACGCGTGGTTCAACTGATCGGAGATCACCATATCGGACTCGCCTAGGACGGTCGGACACAGCCCCTCGTTGGCATTCCAGCAGCTCACGTAGGTGAGCGCCGACTCGCAGCCGACGAACTTCGCCAGCGCGTTTTCGAGCTCGCGATGAATCGTGAAAGTGCCGCAGATGAACCGCACCGACGATGTGCCGGCGCCCCAGTGCGCCAGCCCGTCCTTCCCCGCCTGCACGACCTCGGGGACGTTGGACAGCCCGAGATAATTGTTTGAGGAGAGGATCACGACGTCGCCGCGCCCCTCCATCTTGACGCGCGAGCCCTGCGGCGAGTCGAGGTAGTTGAGCCGCTTGTAGACGCCTTCCTTTTTGAAACCCGCCAGCTCGTCCTGCAGCTGCCGCATGAAGCTCATACGATCTCCAGAATGACTTTGCCCGCGTCCCCGGAGCGGATCGCGGCGAGCGCGTCGTCGATCTTGGCGAGTGGGAACTTGTGCGTGATGATAGGCCGGGGATCGAACTGGCCGCCGATGAGAAAGCGGCGCATCTGGTGCCACGTCTGATACATCTTGCGACCAATCACGCCGTACACGGTGATACCCTTGAAGATGATCTCATTGGCAAAGTCTACCGGGACTGCGCCGTCGGGGATTCCGAGCAGCTGCACGCGCCCACCCATCCGCACGGCCGCGAATGCCTGGTGCAGCGCCGATGGCACGCCGGACATCTCGCACACCACGTCCGCACCCTCTTCGTCCGTCTCGGCGAGGACCGTTTTCACGACGTCGTCTGTCTTGGCGTTGATCGTGACGTGCGCGCCCATCGTGGCGGCGAGCGCGAGGCGTTTCGGATTCACGTCCGAGGCAATGACCCTGGTGGCGCCCGCCGCCCGCGCAATGCCGACTGCAAAGCAGCCGATCGGCCCGCAGCCGACAATGAAAACGGTGCTGCCGGGGATTTCCGCGGTCAGCACCGTGTGGAACGCGTTCCCCATCGGGTCCATAATCGCCCCGACTTCGGTGGGGATGGTTCCCCCATCGAGCGTCAGCACATTGGTCGCGGGCATCGTGATGTATTCGGCGAACGCCCCGTCGCGATCGACCCCGATGATGCACGTGTTCTGGCAGATGTGACTGTTGCCGGTGCGGCACTGGAGACAGTGACCGCAGACGATATGGCCTTCGGCGGTGACGAGGTGACCCGCCCGGAGCCCCGTGACGCCGTCACCGACCGACTCGATCTCGCCGGCGAATTCGTGGCCCACGACGACCGGCGGCTTGATGCGCCCCTGCGCCCACGGGTTCCAGTCGGCGATGTGCAAGTCTGTGCCGCAGACGCCCGCGTGGCGCACCGCGATCAATACTTCGCCGGGGCCCGGGGATGGCTTCGGAACGGTCGTAACCTTCAGCCCAGGGGTGCGGCTCGGCTTAACAATGGCTTGCATGTGGGTCGTCGATTCGGGCGATGAGCGGCAGGGAATCTAAACGGCGCGGGGCGGCAGCGTGAGCCCGGCGCGATATCTTAGGGCGTGGCTCCTACCACGATTCGCGAAGCGACGACGGCGAACACACATGCAACGGTGGCCGCGCTCCTCGCGCAAGAGCCCGGCTGCCGCCGCCTGCTCGACATCCCGTGCGGCGAGGGGGCGTTCGTAAACCGCATCCGCGCCGCCGGGTACGAGGTGCACGCCGCCGACATTCAACCCATGCTCAAGGTTGCGGGCGTCCCGTTCTCGCCTGCAGACATGAACGCACCATTGCCGTTCGCGAACAACAGCTTCGACGCGGTGGTGTGCATCGACGGGATCGAGCATTTGGAACGTCCCTTCGACTTTGTCCGCGAGTCCCGGCGGATCCTGCGGCCGGGGGGTGTGCTACTCGTCTCGACGCCCAACATCACCGCGCTCCGCTCACGCTGGCGCTGGTTGCTCACGGGTTTCCACAACAAGGGCAAGACGCCGCTCGATGAGACGGCGCCGAATCCCTGGCATCACATCGGCCTCATCTCGTTTCCGGAGATCCGCTACTTGCTCCACAGCAATGGTTTCCGAATCACGGCCATCGCGGCCAACCGCGTGAAGTTGGTAAGTTGGCTATACGCACCGCTGTTGCCGCTCGCGTGGCTCGTGACGGGCTTGGTGTTTCGCCGGTGGGAGAAGGATCCCGCACTGCGCCGGCGCGACGCCGAGGTGCGCCGGCAGATCTACTCGACACCCGTGGCGTTCGGCGAGACCCTGATCGTGAAGGCGGTCTGCACGAAGCCCGCGTGACGGTCAGAAGATCGAGCGCGTGAACCCACCATCGACCTGGAGTACGGCGCCGGTGATATAGCTGGCGCGTTCGGACGCCAGGAACACCACGGCTGCCGCCAGCTCCGCGGGCGTGCCGACCCGGTGCATCGGAATTTCGGCCAGTCGTTCCTGCATCATCTGGGGGCGAGCCTTGGTGAGCTCCTCGATCCGCTCGGTGGCGATGAATCCCGGACAAATACTGTTCACGGTGACACCGTCCGTCGCGACCTCGTCGGCCAGCGCTTTGGCAAAGCCGAGGACGCCGGCGCGCGCAGTCGAGGAGAGGATCAGGCCGGGCAGCGGCTGCAGTGCCGCGACGGATGCGAGACAGATGATGCGGCCCCATTTCGCCTTGGTCATGATTGGCACGGCCGCGCGGGCGAGGTGGATCGTGGACAGCAGATTGAGCTCGATTGCCTTTTGCCACGCGTCGGCGGGTTGATCCTTGAATGGCGCCGCGGGCGGCCCTCCGGCATTGCAGAACAACACATCGAGCCGGCCGAACTGCTTCGCGACGTCGTTGACCAGCCGCTCAGCCTCGGCCGGGACGCTGACATCCGCGGGAAATGGCGCGTTGGGGCCGCGGCCGTTGATCGCGACCTGCGCGCCTTCTTCCGTGAGCACGGTGGCGACGGCGCGGCCGATGCCGCGGGTGCCTCCGCAGACCAGAGCGACCCGCCCCTTGAGTCCGAGGTTCATGCGCGCTCGAGACGCACGGCACAGACCTTCAGCTCGGCCATCTTCGCGTAAGGGTCCAGCACGGGGTTGGTCAGAAGGTTGGCGGCTGCTTCACGGAAGTGGAACGGTACGAACACCTGCCCGCGCGCGACACGATCGCTGATGCGCGCGGCGGTGATCATCGAGTTGCGCCGCGACGTGATCCGGAGCAACTCGCCCTCCTGGACACCGAGCTGCTTTGCATCCTCGGGATGGATCTCGACGATCGCCGTCGGCTCGCGGGCATCGAGGCCGCTCGCGCGACGCGTCATCGTACCGGTGTGCCAGTGATACAGCTGCCGGCCGGTATTCATCACAAATGGATACTCATCGTCCGGAAGTTCTACGGGATTCGTGTACTCGACGGGAACGAATCGCGCCCGGCCGTCGGCCGTGGGGAACGCTTTATCGAACAGGAAGGCGGTGCCGGGATGGTCAGGCGTCGGCACGGGGTACTGGAGTCCCGCGCCCTCGAGCCGATCGTAGGTGACGCCGGCCCAACTTGGTGTCACGCTCGCGATCTCACGCATGACCGCTTCGGCGTCCGAGAAATCGGTCCGCAGCCCCAGGCGGTTCGTCAGGTCGATCAGGATCTCGAGATCGCCGCGCGCCTCGGCGGGGGAGTCCACGGCTTTGTGCGTGAGCTGGATCCGCCGCTCGGTGTTGACGAACGTGCCGGTCTTCTCGGCGAAGCTCGCGCCAGGCAGCACGACGTCGGCGTAGCGCGCCGTTTCCGTGAGGAAGAGATCCTGCACGGCCAGGAACTCGAGCTCCTGGAACCAGCCTTCGGCATGGGCGATGTCCGGATCGGAGATGATCGGGTTCTCGCCCATGATGTACATCGCCCGCACGCCACTCTCCGGCTTGACGACCTCCGTCACCATCAGGCCGTTCTTGAGCGACAGCGAGCCGGCGCGTGCTTTTTGGTCGCCCACCGGCTGGTAATCGGTGTAGACGAACGGAATCGCCCCCACGTCGGAAGCACCCTGCACGTTGTTTTGACCGCGCACCGGCAGCATCGCCGCGCCCCAACGGCCGATCATGCCGCACGCGAACATCAGATTCAGCAGCGACGTGACGATATCGGTGCCATTGGCGTGCTGGGTGAGCCCCATCGCCCAGAGGGTACTGGTATTGGGGCCTCGGGCATAGATCTCTGCCGCACGTTTGATCTGCTCCGCCGGGATCCCGGTGATCTTAGCTGACCGCTCCGGCGTGTACGGTTGTACGGCGGCCCGGACCTTGTCGAAATCATGCGTGCGCTGGTCGATGAAGGCCCTATTCTCCAACCCCAGTCCCAAAATGTGATTCAACATCGCCGAGTAGAGCGCAACGTCGGTGCCGGGCTGCATCTGCAGGTGGATGTCCGCGCGCCCCGCGAGTTCCGTGCGGCGTGGATCGGCGACGATGAGCGCGGCTCGACTTTCGTGCGCGCGCTTCAGCGCGGCGCCAAAGACGGGATGAGACTCGGTCGTGTTGGCGCCGGCGATGAAGATGACGTCGCACGCCTGCTCGATCTCGCGCATCGAACCCGACGCCGCCGCGGTGTTGATCGCGCGCTGCATCGCGGCGACCGACGTCGAATGGCACAGCCGCGTGCAGTGGTCCACGTTATTCGTGCCCAGCGCACCGCGGAACATGCGCATCATCAGGTAGTTCTCTTCGTTGGAGCACTTGGCCGACGAGAAGCAGGCGAGTGCGTCGGACCCGCGGGCCGTCTTGATTCGAAGCAGCTCCTGCGCCGTCAGCTCCATCGCTTCGTCCCAGGTTGCTTCCCGGAATGGCGTGTACCAGTCCGCCGGTGTCGCGACGCGATCACGAATATCCATGTCGAGCCGCTCGAGCAATGGCAGCTCGCGGACACTCTTTCCTGTGGCGCGGGGCGGCGTGCCGGGCTTGGGCCGCTTTCCTTCCGCTTCGATCGTGCGCCACGGACCAGCGCGCCGCTCGGCACCTTTCGGTCCTTTCCAAACCCAGCCCCCAGTCCCCTTCTCCCAGCCCCTCCGAATCAGCGGCCGAGTCAGGCGATCACGATGCTGCGGGAAATCGTAGCCGAAACGGCCCTTGACGCACGTGGAACCCTGGTTGGGTGTGTTCAGCTCGATGTCGGGAGAAGTGACGCGAACAACTGTGTTGTCGGCGACGTGTAGGTCCACCTGGCAACCGACGCCGCAGTAGGGACAGACCGAGCGGACCACTTTCTCCGGATGCCGTATCTGCTCCGGCGCGAACCGTTGCCGCGGCATCACCTCGAAGATGGCACCGGTGGGACAGACACGAACGCATTCCCCGCACCAGGTGCAGCCCGCCTTGTCCGGATCGCCGTCGGCACCGACGATGATCTCGGCGTGCTCGCCGCGGAATCCGACGTCCAGCACACCGACGACCTGAATGTCCTCGCAGGCGCGGACGCAGCGCGTGCAGAGGATGCACGTCGACATGTCGTGGCGGATCATCGGGTCGCCGGGGCGCTCGTCGCCCGAACGCAGCGGCAGGTCACGTCCGTCGACCGGCGTCGGCACGACGTCGTACTGCACGAGGTAGCGCTCGAACTCGTTCCGCGGGCTTCCGTTGAGCGCTGGATACCGTTCGCTGAGAAGCCGGAGAACCCCTTTGCGATTCTCGACCGCGGCGTGCGATTGCGTGGTCACGACCATGCCGTCGGCGACCTTGGTGGCGCAAGCAGGGATCAGCTTCGGCTGGCCTTCGACGGAGACAAGGCAGATGCGGCAGTTGCCAACGAGCGAAAGCGTGGGATACCAGCAGAGGGTTGGAATCTCGATACGGGCCTTGCGGGCCGCATCGAGGATCGTGTGCCCTTCATCCGCGCTCAGTTTGTAGCCGTCAATCGTCAGCACCGCCATGCCTGAAATAGATAGGCTGGCGGGAAAGGGGGGCAAGGCTAGGCTAGGTTTTTAGACCTTTGGATCGATGGGCAGGTGCCGATGCGTATGGTCGCCGTCTTCCCCCTCATCGAGGAACCAGCAGTACGCCCAAATCTTGGCCGGTCTGAGGATCTGCTGCCCGGCGTGGAGGATGATGCCCATCGGCTCGCCGTCGAGTGTCAGAGGGACGCTTGTCATACCGCCCTGCGGGTGCAAGCTGCTTGCCATTGTGTGCGACATGTAAGTAACTGAGCCTATTGATGTTACGAAACGGTCGGACTGAAAAGTCGTCAGTCTGACACGTTCAACGCCGTGTCGAGCTGACGCGGCGGTTTGATGGCAGTGAATCCCGACCGCTTGGACTTGCGGCCGCGCTGCACCTGCCAGCCGCCATAGAGGGTCTGCAGCGCCTCGGGTGCCAGCGGGATCACCTCGCGATTCTCCTCCGGGGGCGGCAACAGGACGTGGACGCCGCCGGACGGAGTCCGAACCTGCAAATCGGCGATCAACGAAGTGCGCTGTTTTGTGCGAAGCGAGCCGAGACAACTGGGCGCGATCGCCACGAGCGCTGGTGTGAGATCGGGAAACCAGCTCCCAAAGTTGATGACTAACGCCTGAAACGCGCCGGCGAGCTGCTCCGTCACCGCCCGGCCTTCCGCTGCCTCGACCGCCCCGAGATCCTGATCGAGCAGAAATACCTCCGCGTCGTGCGCGGCCAGAAACAGCGCTTCACCAAGCGCCCCGGCTCCCAGGACCACGACGATGTCGCGCGGCTCGAGGCGGTTCGCCCACGGAACAATCGGATGCGTGCGATCAAAGCCCCAGTGGGTCGGCTCGCGCTGCGCCTCGCGCAACGCCCGATGCTTCTGGCGCCAGCGCGGGAATGACGGCAGTCGCAGGCGCCGTGCAATGATACGATCGACGTGCTCGAGCAGCAGCACTTCGGTGAGGAGATACTGGTCTTGGGCGCTCGCCTGCAGCTCGCGCGCGGCTTCATCGCCGATTTTCAGCAGCTCCGCGCGCGGCACCGTGTTCTTGTACTCCTCGAGCCGCTGCAGAATGAATTCCTGATACTCCTGCTTGAGCGAACGGGGGGCCCGGCGCACCGGCGACATGCCGGTTTTGGTCGCGTGCTCGAACGGCAGGGATGTCAGCATGGCTCGACGTGCACCGTCACTGCTTCGAGCTCCAGATCCTTCTTCAGCCGCGCTTCGACCGCGTCGGCGATCGCGTGCGCGTCGGCGACATTCGCGGCGGGATCGACCGCGATCGTGACCTCGGCGTACCGCGCGCCGGCATTGGCGCCGCGCGAGCGGATGCCGTAGGCGCTCCTCACGCCTTCGACGGCTTGCGCCGTTTGGCGGATGGTGGGCGCGGGAATCGCGCGCTCGTCGACCAGTACCGGGACTGCGCGCGACAGGATCTGATAGGCGACGCGCACGATGAGCAGCGCGATCACGATGGCGATGGCGGGATCGACCCACGTCGCGCCGCGCCGGGCAAACAGCACGCCGATCAGCACCCCGATCGTAATGAAGACATCGGCGCGCGTGTGCGCGGCGTCCGCGATGAGCAGCTCGCTCGACAGCTCGTGGCCTCGGGCGTTCTCGTACCAAGCCACGAAAATGTTGGTGAGGAGCGTCGCGACGAGGAGCGTGAGGCCGAGATCGCTGACCTGGATCGCGTGGCCGCCCGACAGCAAATGACCGATGGCGCTGCGCACCAGCTCGAAACAGGTGACCGACAGGAACACCACGATCCCCAGCGCGCCCAGCGTTTCGAACTTGCCGTGGCCGTACGGGTGGTCTTCGTCGGGCTCGCGGGCGGCGACGCGGACGACGACGAGCCCCAACACGTTGTAGACCGCATCGACGGAGGAGTGCACGGCGTCGCCGATGACGGCGAGCGAGCCCGCCAGCATGCCGATGGTGGCTTTGGCGACGAGCACCGCGATGTTCGCTACGAGCAATCCCGCGAGCACGCGGCGCACGGCGCGGGACCGATCCAGGGCGTTGTCCGGGACGGACATGGTGTGCAAGCTTGTGCTAGAGGCTGATTTAGTCAACTTGCTTGACAATATTTAGACAATTGTATAAATATCTCGCTCAATGGACGACTCACTGTTTCGGGCGCTGGCCGACCCCACGCGGCGCAAGATCCTCGAGCTGCTGACCGAGAAGGATCGCACGGCGGGGGAGATCGCCGAGCAGTTCCCGATCGCCTTCGCCTCGGTGTCACACCACCTCGGCGTGCTCAAGGCGGCAAACCTCGTCGCCACGGAGCGCGAAGGCCAGTTCATCCGGTATCGGCTGAATACCACCGTATTCCAGGAAGTCGTGCGGTATTTCATGACCCGTTTCGGGGGAGAACCCAATGCGTAGCCGCTGGTTTGGTCTCGTCATCGCCGCGCTCGCCGTCGCGGTCTCCATCTGGGCCTATCCGCAACTCCCGCCGACCGTCGCGACACACTGGAATCTGAACGGCACGCCCGACGGATTTTCCAGCCGGCTCGTTGCGGTGGCGATCATGCCGGCCGTCATCCTCGTGATGACCGGATTGTTCCGGGTGCTGCCGAAGCTGGACCCACGTGGCGAGAACTACGCCAAGTTCTTCGGAACGTACTGGCTGATCGCCAACACCGTGATCGTGTTCATCCTGATCGGGCATGCGATGATCATCGCGACCGGGCTCGGCTACTCGGTGAAAATCGACCGCCTGATGCCGATCGGCGTAGGGCTGCTCTTCATCGTGCTCGGCAACTATCTCACGCGCGTCGAGCCAAACTGGTTCATCGGCATTCGCACGCCCTGGACTCTCTCCAGCGATACCGTCTGGCGGAAAACGCACCGTACCGGCGGGTGGTTGATGGTGCTCGGCGGGTTCGTGGTTGCGGCGTGCGCCTTTCTACCGCACGGCGCGTTTCTGCCGCTGTTCATCACCGCCATTCTCATTATGGCGGTGATCCCAATCGTGCAGTCTTACGTGCTGTGGAAACGCGAACAGGGAAAACCGTAGGTTCCCTACCAATTCCACTCCCCCTACCAATTGGATCACCATGACCATTCTTGGCATCGCACTCATTGCACTGACGCTACAGAATGCCGACACCACGGCGCCAGCTGTCGCGGTGGAGTCTCCATACACGATTCATAGCGGCGCGCTCGAGTTGGGCGGGACTCTCACGCTGCCGCGCGCCGCCACGGGACGCATCCCGGTCGCCGTGATCATTGCCGGCTCGGGTCCCACCGACCGCAACGGCAATTCGCTGATGGGCATCCGGCCAAACTCCTACGCGCAGCTCGCGTGGCGCCTGGCCGAGCGCGGCATTGCGACGCTGCGCTACGACAAGCGCGGGATGCCGGGAACCAAGGGCACGTTCGACATGACGAAGATGACGTTGGATGATTTCGCGGCGGATGCGCGGGTGGCGGCGGAATCGCTGGCGCACGACGCACGGTTTTCCCGCGTCGTTCTCCTGGGGCACAGCGAGGGATCCTCGCTCGCGCTTATGGCGGCGCGGCAAGGTCCGCCCGTCGTCGGCGTGATCAGTGTGTCAGGATTGGGCCGACCGTTCGGCGTCGTCCTGCGCGAACAACTCACTCGGCAATTCGACAGCGCGACGTTGGTTCGGTACGACACCGCGATGGCGCAGTACCTCCGCGGCGAGCAGCCCAAGGACGTGCCGCCGCTGCTCGGCGTCCTATTCGTGCCGATCAACCAGACGTTCATGCGATCACTGTCTGCCTTTGATCCGCCAGGGGCCATACGTGCCGTGCGGCAACCGGTGCTCATCGTGCAGGGCGGCCGAGACGTGCAGGTAACGGTCGCCGATGCCGAGCGCCTGCGTGCCGCGCGGCCAGATGCGCAGCTCGTCGTCGTGCCGCTCGCGAATCATGTGCTGAAACAGACGACTGACACCACGCTGCAAGGTCAAATGCCGACCTATCAGAACCCCACGGTCCCCATCATGCCGGCCGTGGCGAGCGCAATCGCGGATTGGATTTTGAGGCTGCGATCCTGAGGAAATGGGTAGGGGTGCAGCAGGCTGCGCCCCTACATAACGGCACGCAGCAGCACGCCCTTCAAATAGCCGGTCTCAGGGACATTCAGTAGCTCCGGGTGATCGGCGGACGCACCCGTCGCCGCGACGAACTGGATGCGGCGGCCCGAGTCACGGGCGGCATCGGCCAGCATCGCGTGGAAGACGTCGCGGCTCACGTGGTAGGAGCATGACGACGTGAAGAGCACGCCACCCTCCGCCAGGATCTTCATGGCCCGGAGATTGACCTCCTTGTAGCCGGCGACGGCCCGCTCGAGGTTGGCCTTCGTCTTGGCAAAGGCCGGCGGATCGAGCGCGATCGTGTCGAATTGCTCCCGGCGCCGCTCCAGCTCGCGCAGCAGATCGAACGCATTCGCCTCGCACCACTCGATGTTGCCGATGCCGTTGAGCCGAGCGTTCTCGGCGCCGCGCGCCAGCGCCTCGGTGCTCTGGTCTACTGCGAGGACGTCCTTGGCATGACGCGCGAGGTGGAGCGCGAACGAACCGTGATAGGTGAAGAGATCGAGCGCGCGGCCGCCGGGGCGGGTATGCTGTCCGACGAGCGCCCGGTTCTCGCGCTGATCGAGGAACGCCCCCGTCTTCTGCCCCGACCAGGGAGCCGCGAGGTACTTCAATCCATCCTCGACAACCTCCACGACCTCGGGGACCTGGCCCAAGGCCAACACGACTTCCGAAGCCAACCCTTCGTGTCGGCGCACGGCGGCGTCGTTGCGGAGCAGGATGCCCTCGGGTGCCAACGCCGCGGTGATGCCGGCGAGGACGTCGGCTCGGGCGGTCTCGAGCCCGGCCGAAAGTAGCTGCGCGACGATCCACGGTCCGTACTTATCGATCACGAGCGAGGGGAGCCCGTCGGCCTCGGCGTGCACCGCTCGCCACGCCGTCGCGTTGATCCCGTTGCGTCGAGCGGCCGCGGCCGCAATTCGCTCCGCCCACCAGCGAGCATCAATGGGTTGATCGCTGCGCGTGAGCAGCCGCAGCCGGATCTCGGACGTCGGTGAGTAGAGGGCTTGGCCCAGGAACTTGCCCTTGCGATCCGTGACCGGAACGATACCGGGCTTCTTCTCAGGCTCTGCGGCGACGTCGCTGCGATAAATCCACGGATGCCCTTGCTTCCAGCGCTCGGCGCCGCGCGCGGTGACTTTGAGCGTCACCGATCAGGCCGTAGCTTCGCCGCGTCGCGGAGATACATATGTTTGAGCGAGCGCTGAGGCTTCGTCGTGTAGAAGTGCAGGAGCACGCGAATGCAGCGTGGCACTCCCAGCGGCGGCGGTACGTCCACCTCTACGCCACCGAGCAGTGGCACGCCGGTCCAACCGAGGCGGCGCGCGGCGCGTGCAGGGTAGTCGGCGGTCAGGTCTGGGGACGACGTGAAGATCGCGCTCTCGACGTCGCGGGGCTCAAAACCATTGGCATCACGAAGCGCGGCGAGTAACGCCTCGGTCGCCTCGAGAATCGCTTCACTTGTATTCGCGGTCGCGGTGGTCGCTCCACGAAGACCGCGCAGGATTTTGGTCATGGCGCTCGCTGATCAGTTGCGCTTGATGGTGATCACCGATCCCGTTCTCCTCAAGGGCCGGGATCCGGTCGCGGTGTGCCGCGCCGCGGTGCAGGGCGGGGCCACCATGATTCAGGTGCGCTGGAAAGATGGCGCGCCGGCCGCCGTTTTGGAGTTGACCCGGGCGCTCGTCGCGGCGCTGCCGGTGCCCATCCTCGTCAATGATCGGGCCGATATCGCACTAGCCGCTGGGGCCGCCGGCGTTCACTTGGGTTGGGAAGACCTGCCTCTCGAAGCGCTACGACCCCACTTACCCACCGGCTTTCTGATTGGGCTGTCGGTGGGGACGGCGGAAGAAGCGGCCCGAGCGGCTGCGTCCTCCGCTGACTATTGGAGCATCGGGCCGTGTTTTGCCACCGCGAATAAACCTGATGCCGGTTCGGCACTGGGGCCGGCGGGCTTTGGGGTGCTCGCGCACCGTGCGCCCGACGGCGTCCCGGTGATCGGAATCGGTGGCATCACGGCGGCGAATGTGGGCCTGATCAGGGATGCTGGAGCGGTGGGCGTCGCCGTAATCGGTGCGGTGCTGGGCTCAGCAGATCCCGATGCTGCGGCTCGAGGGATACGGAACGCCGTTCGCTGACCCTTACCGTCCCTTACCGTCCTTTACCGTCGTAGTACCTACCGTCGTCTCTTTTTCTACCGTCGTTGTCTGACGCGTCGGATGGCGGCCAAATGATCCGCATACGATGCCGAGAAGATGTGCTTCCCATCGGGCTGGGCGACGAAATAGAGATACCCGATCGGGGCAGGGTAGAGCGCCGCGATGATGCTCGAATCGCTCGGCTGCGTGATCGGACCAGGCGGTAGTCCCGGATAGAGGTATGTGTTGTAAGGCGAGCGAATCTGGAGCTGCCGCTCCCAGACGCGATGCAGTCGGCGGCCGTACGCGTAGATGATCGTCGGATCCGCCTGCAATGCCATGCCGCGCTTCAGCCGATTGTGATAGACCGCCGACACATACGGGCGATCGGGGCGATAGCGCACTTCGGCCTCGATGATGGATGCCAGCGTGACGATCTCATGCCGCGTCATGTGCAGCTCGCCCAGGCGGGCATCCCACTCGGGCTGCCAGCGCGCGATGAATTCGTGCGTCATGACCTTCACGAGATCGCGGGCCCGCATCCGCATCGGCACGACGTAGGTCGTCGGGTACATATACCCGTCGACGCCCGCCGGACTCGGTTTGATGCTGAGCTCGCGCTCGAGCGAGGTGTCGCGCATCGCGACCTTGAATGAGTCGCGTGGCACGCCGAGCCACGACCTCGCCCGTTCGGCGACCTCGAATCCCATCATCCCTTCGGTGACGGTGAAGCGCACCTCGAGGCCGCGCCCCGTCTTCAGGGTGCTGACGACCTCGCTCCAGCCGGCATCGCGCGGGAACGCGTAAACGCCGCTCTTCAGGTTGGACGGCAAGCCACGGAGACGCGCATAGAGGCTGAACCAGTCGCGGCTCGTGATGAGGCCATGCGCCTCGAGCGAGTCGAGCGCCTGGTAATAGGTCGCGCCGCGCGGGATGATGACCATCTCCTGCTCGGAGACAGACTGGTACTTGGCGGGCTCTGCCTTGCCGCATGCGATCGCGAAGGCCAATAACCACGCACGACGCACGACGCACGACGCACGTGTTTTCACAGCGCCGTACCCTTCTTGCTGTCGAGGTAGTGTTGCAACAGCAGCGCCGCGGCCATCGCATCCACGTCCTCTTTGCGGCCACGCGTCGTGCCGCCCATCTCGCGCACGGCCGCCAGCGCACGCGCCGTGGTCATCCGCTCGTCCCACATGCCGACCTCCAGATCGCCCACGCGACGCTTGATATCATCGGCAAGGGCTCGCGCGGCGTGAGCGGCGTCACCTTCGGCTCCCTGCTCGTCCAACGGGAGGCCGACAATGATGCCCACAACCTGGTGACGGTTGACCTGTTCCATCAGTTGCGCCATGGGAACGCGTTTGCCGGCGCGGCGCGTCAACGTGGTGAGGGGTTGTGCGAGCGTCTGCGTTTCGTCGGACAGGGCGAGACCTATGCGTCTGGATCCCCAATCGACCGCAAGGATCCGGCCCATTCCAACGTTCCTCAACCTTGAGACATCGTCTGGAAGAATTCGTTATTCGTTTTTGTGCGCTTGAGCCGTTCGAGCAAGAACTCGATCGCCTCCACGGGCGGCATGTCGGAGAGGAAGTTACGCAGCAGATAGACCTTGTTGAGCTCTTCCTTGGAGAGCAGCAGCTCTTCTTTGCGGGTGCTGGTGCGCTGCGTGTCGATCGCCGGGAACGTGCGCCGCTCGGCGATGCGCCGGTCGAGAATCACTTCGGAGTTCCCGGTGCCCTTGAACTCTTCGAAGATGACTTCGTCCATGCGGGAGCCGGTATCGATCAGCGCCGTCGCCAGGATGGTGAGCGAGCCGCCGCCTTCAATGTTGCGCGCGGCGCCGAAAAACCGCTTCGGCTTCTGCAGCGCGTTGGCGTCCACACCGCCGGAGAGAATCTTGCCCGAGTGCGGCACGACGACGTTGTGGGCGCGGCCCAGGCGCGTGATCGAATCGAGGAGAATCACGACGTCCTTACCGTGCTCGACGAGGCGCTTCGCCTTTTCGATCACCATGTCGGCGACTTGCACGTGCCGGTCCGCCGGCTCGTCGAACGTGGAGGACACGACTTCGACGTTCGGGCCCTTCACATTCTCTTCCATGTCGGTCACCTCTTCGGGCCGCTCGTCGATCAGCAGCACGATGAGGTAGATCTCGGGATGATTCTCGATGATGGAATTGGCGAGCTTCTGCATCAGGATGGTCTTACCGGCCTTGGGGGGCGACACGATCAAGCCGCGCTGCCCTTTCCCGATCGGCGAGAGGATATCCATCACGCGCATGGACAAATCGCCGTCTTTGCGCTCCAGCCTGATCTTTTGTTCCGGGTAGCGTGGCCGCAGGTTGTCGAACGCGACGCGATGCTTGGCCTTCTCCGGCTCCTCGCCATTGACGACTTCAACCTTCAGCAGCGCGAGGTAGCGCTCGCCTTCTTTCGGCGGCCGCACCTGCCCGGTGATCGTGTCGCCGGTGCGCAGATCGAAGCGCTTGATTTGGCTGGGCGAGACGTAGATGTCGTCAGGTCCGTAGAGGTAGTTCCAGTCGGCGCTGCGGAGGAATCCGTACCCTTCCGGCAGAATCTCGAGCACGCCCTCGCCGCGTAAGACGGTGTCAGAATCGAGGAGAGATTGCTCGATGCGGAAGATCAGATCCTGCTTGCGGAGCCCAGAGTAGTTGGTGATGTTCAGGCTCTCGGCCATCGCGTGTAGTTCCGCGACGGACTTTCTCTTCAATTCGGCGATATCCACGTGTGCTTCAGCTCCGTTAGTCGCTACGGCGGGGAAAACCCCGGGATGGGGGATTGGTCCTGGTTGAAAATGGAAACTTGGGAATCCAGCGGTATGCGAACGCTCTATAATAGTGCGCGGCCGTGACCGTCACAAGGTTTCTTTTGGCGTGGCGGACCACCCCCCTCCACGACCGCGAAGTAGTTGATGCGCTTGTAGATCCGGCTCACACCGGTCCCTCGGCGCCGCTGGTGGACGCCCTCCGCGACTGGCCAGGGAGCTACTACTGGTCGGACGAGCCCGACGGCCGGCACCTCGTGCTCACGCGGCCGAACCCGCGGCGCCGGGAGGCGTGGGGGCTGCACGCCTTGCTCCTCGCCGCCGTCGTCCTGACCACCACGCTCACGGGCGCGATGATCGCGGGAACGATCTCGATCCATCCCGGAGAGTGGCGCGGAGCGACATTCGTCCGCGGTCTGCCACACGGGTTGTTGTTCTCGCTCCCGTTGCTGGCGATCCTGTTTACGCACGAGATGGGACACTACATCACGGCGCGGCATTACCAAGTGGATGTCTCCCCGCCGTTTTTCCTGCCGGGCTTCCCGCCGCCCTTCGGTATTGGAACATTCGGCGCGTTCATCAGGCTGCGCACCATCGTGAACGACCGCCGCCAGCTGCTCGACATCGGCGCCGCCGGCCCGATCGCGGGCTTCGTCGTGGCTCTGCCGATTCTGTGGATCGGCCTGCGGTACAGTCATCCCACCACACTGGAACACTTCCACGGGATGGTGGTGCGTCTCGGCGATGACCTGCTGTTCCCTGGCGATTCAGTCGTGACGTTGCTGCTGCGAGGGATCGTTCCGGGTGCATCCGGCGATCTGCTGCTGCACCCGACCGCGTTCGCCGGCTGGTTTGGGATGTTCGTGACGATGCTGAATCTCTTGCCCATGGCCCAGCTCGACGGCGGTCACATCGTCTACGCTGCCACGCCGCGCCTGCATCAACCCGTCGCCCGCGCTTTCTGGCTGATCGTCATGCTCCTCGGGTGGTTCTGGTTCGGCTGGCTCGTGTGGGGCTTCATCGTGCTCCTGCTCTCGCGCGGCCAGCTGCGACATCCGCCCGTGCTCGATGCCTACCGCCCCCTGCCTCGTTCCCGCTATTGGCTCGCCTGGATAAGCTTGCTGCTTTTTCTGTTGACGTTTGCGCCCGCGCCCTTTCGGTCTTGAGCTATCGGCTGTCAGCTATCGGGGGGTGATCGGAGCCTTCGAGGTCGCTACCCGATAGCCGACAGCTGATAGCCGATAGCCGGTTTTCGGGCTAGCATATTGGCACACTCATCCTGGTGTATACAATGCGGTATACCTCCGTCGTCCTTGGTTTGCTGTGTTGCCCCATCCTCGTGCACGCTCAGGGCACGCGCCTGCTCCGGCAACCGACGGTGAGCAATTCGCAGATCGCGTTCGCGTACGCGGGCGATATCTGGGTCGCGAGTCGCGGCGGTGGCGACGCGAAGCGTCTGACGAGCTTCCCGGGCACGGAATCGAATCCGCATTTTTCGCCCGATGGTAAGCAAATCGCATTCAGTATGCAGTACGGCGGCAACACCGACGTCTACGTGATCGATGCCGACGGCGGCGAGACGCGGCGTTTGACGTGGCATCCGTCGCCGGACATCGCGCGAGGCTGGTCGCCCGACGGGAAACGGATCTTGTTCAGCTCAGCCAGCGTCAGCGCACCGTCGGTGGGGGTGCAACAACTATGGACGATCGCGGCGGCGGGGGGCGTGCCCGAGCGGCTGCCAATCCCCGACGCGCTGCGCGGCTCGTTTTCCCCCGACGGCCAGCGACTTGCCTACGAAAAGGTCACACGCTGGGACGTCGAGTGGCGCAACTACCGCGGCGGCCAAACGCATCCGGTCACGATCTATACTGTCGGCTCGCAAGCGGTGGATACGCTGCCGTCACAAGGGACGCTCGACACCTGGCCGGTGTGGATGGGCGACGCGATCTACTTCATTTCTGATCGCGACTGGGCGGCGAACATCTGGAAATACGACATCGCGTCCAAGCAGCTCACGCAGCTCACGCACTACAAGGACTACGACGTCAAGACACTCGACGCCGGCGCGGGCGTCGTTGTCTACGAAGAAGCGGGCTATCTCCACCTGCTCGAGGCGGCGACGGGCAAGGACACCCAGCTCGCCATCACGTGCCGCGGCGATCTGCCCTGGGCCGAGCCGCGCTGGGTGGACGCGTCGAAGTGGATCGAGTCGGCGTCGCTGTCGCCGAGTGGCGCGCGCGCGCTGTTCTCCGCTCGCGGTGAAGTCTTCTCCGTCCCCGCCGAGAAGGGCGATGCGCGCAACTTGACGCGGAGCTCTGGGACGGCGGAGCGCACGCCCGTCTGGTCGCCCGATGGGAAGCAGGTCGCCTGGTTCTCCGACGCGAGCGGCGAGTACCGCCTGATGATCGGGACGCAGGAGGGCCTCAGCGCGCCGCGCGAGATCAAGTTCGACCAGCCGACGTTCTACCATACCGCCGACTGGTCGCCCGACGGGAAGTACATCGCCGTCACGGACGAAGGGCTGAACATGCTGCTGGTCGAGGTCGCGACGGGAAAGGTGACGCGGCTCGACACCGACACTTACGCACACCCGGAACGCACCTTCGAACCGGCGTGGTCGCCCGACTCAAAATGGCTCGCCTACTCCAAGCGCCTTCCCAGCCAGTTCCACGTGCTGATGGCCTACTCCATGGTGGACAAGAAACCCTATCAGCTCACGGATGGTCTCTCGGATGCAGTGAGTCCGGCCTGGGATGCGGGCGGCAAATACCTCTATTTCCTGGCGAGCACCGACTTTGGTCTCTCGAGCGGTTGGCTCGATCTCAGCTCGTACGACCGCCGCACGCGCCGCGGCGCCTATCTGATGGTTCTTGCGGCCGATACGCCGTCGCCGCTCCTGCCGGAAAGCGACGAGGAGGCGCGCGACACGACGGCCGCCGTTGATACGACCAAAGCGAAGTCCGCAAAAGCTGCCAGTGCCGTGAGCGTCCGGATCGACCGCGCAGGGCTGAGCCAGCGGATCCTCGCCCTCGGCATGCCCGTGCGGCCCTACACGTCACTCGCGGCGGGCAGCGAGGGCGTCGTCTTCGTTACCGAAGCGATCGAGAATCAGCCCGGCGTCACATTACATCGCTACGATCTCAAGAAGCGCAAGTCGGAGAGCTTTGCGTCGCCGGTGATGCGGTTCAGCCTGTCGCGCGACGGCAAGAAGCTGTTGTACCAGTCCGGTGAGTCGTGGATGATCGTCGGCACCGACGCGGCGCCCAAGGCGGGCGATGGGAAGATCACGGTGGATCTGCAGATGCGGCTCGATCCGCGCGCCGAGTGGCGCCAGATCTACCGGGAAGCGTGGCGCTTCGAACGGGACTATCTGTACGTCCCCAATCATCACGGCGCCGATTGGGACAAGGTCTGGACGATGTACGAGCCGTGGCTCGCGAGCCTCGGCCACCGCTCCGATCTCACCTAT
>WNGO01000288.1_pt1 | contig 31098 bp, 28 predicted proteins | sample 5400511 | NCBI WGS metagenome assembly WNGO01 (sample SAMN13153380, study PRJNA577476) | soil metagenome | isolation source: 20 cm soil or saprolite under Garry oak tree replicate 2 | place: USA:California | collected 2016-06-15 | reverse complement strand
GCAACTTTGCAACGAGCGAAAGCTCTATAGCCGGAAGCTGACGAGAGGCGCGTCGGCCAAATCCACCTGCTGATTCAGCACTCGCAAAACGGCGGCAACCTCAGCTTCATCTGTTCTTAATCCGCTGTTCATGAACGCGTGATACTCGATGGAACTTCAAAAAACATTCGGAAGGCAAACCGATACCGATGATAAAACTGACCCATCCCCCTTTGGCTCGACTTGTCGCAGCGCTTGGCTTTTCGCTTCCATTGACATTGCTCGCGGCGCCGTCCTTCGCGCAAAACAAAGTGCTCGCCACTTACACGTTTCCCGATACACCGATTAAGGATTTTCAGAACAAGAGATTTCCCGGCAGCATCGCTAACGATCACAAGGTACTTCTCGGTTCGGTGGGCAGTGACTTATGGCACGGTTCCAACGATCCGCGCGATGAGTTTTGGATGTTAACTGACCGCGGCCCCAATGGGGAAATCCAAGTCGACGGCAAGAATCGGCGCACCTTTTGGGTGCCGGAATTCAACCCGACGATCCTCAGAGTGATAATTGAAGATCATACGATCAAAGTTCTCGAAGCGATTTCGTTCGTCGGTCAATCAGGTAAGCCGGTAACCGGTCTTTCGAACCTAAATGGGCTGGACGAAACGCCATACAACTACTCGGCCAAGGAACCGCTGCCGTTTAATCTCAACGGGCTCGACACCGAAGGCCTCGTTCGAACCAGCAGCGGCGATTTTTGGATTGTCGAAGAGTATAGTCCGTCGATCGTGCACGCGGACCGAACCGGGAAGATTTTGAAACGGTATATCCCGCAAGGCCATAGTCTTGAAGGCACCGACTATCCAGTCGCGAAGGTTTTGCCGGCCATCTACGGCAAGAGAAAGATCAATCGAGGCTTCGAAGGCGTGGCGCTAAGCGCCGACGAAAAAAAACTCTACATGGTGCTGCAAAGCCCGCTCGCAAATCCGGATAGAAAGACCGGCGACGCCTCACGCAATACACGCGTGCTGGCATTCGATATCCCAACCGAGAAAGTTACCGCCGAGTATGCGTATCGATTCGACGTGTCCAAGGAATTCGATCCCAATCCCAAGAACACTCCCGACGAGATGAAGCTTTCCGGCGTTGTCGCCGTCAATCCGACCACGCTGCTCGTTCTCGAGCGCACGGATTTGGTTGCCAAACTTTACAGCGTGGACATGAGTCAGGCGACTAACATTCTCATGACCCCATGGGACGATTCGAAAACCTCTCCAGCACTGGAAGCGCTCGACGATCCGTTGAAGACGGAGGTGCGAGTACTGCCAAAAACTCTTGTGCTTGATTTAAGCTCTCTGAAAGGCGTGCCCGAGAAGATCGAAGGAGTCGCCTTGATTGACAGCAATACCGTCGCCATCGCCAACGACAACGATTTTGACAGCGAAGAGAGTCAATACGACGCCGAAGGCAATAACATTGGCAAGGGAAAGAAGAGCCAAATTCTTTTGATTCATCTCGACAAACCGCTGCCTTTGCCAGCGGAAAACGCCTCGGCCCGCTGAAGCGCCGAACGGGATCGATCACTGATAGCCGAAGACGCACTGCATTCCGCGACCGACCGATTCGGACCGTGCGCTTTCGATCTGCCGGCAAACGACTTTCTACGCGCCAGCAAATCATTTCACGTAAGCAAGATCCCTATCGATCCAACCACCCAGCGGTGCAAGAATAGGTTGGACATTTTCCCGCCTCGGGAGTATGGAAGGGGAAACAAATGTCATGGATGCCCTTGGCCAACTTCCACTGCAGTCATGCGGCAGTTAGGAGGATTCCTCGATGAAACGAAGACCAGCGAGAGTTTACAGAGCTAATCAAGCATATATTTCGGTTATTCCGTCTATACTGTTGCTGTTTCTAATCAACGTTATACCGGCTTCGGCAGACACGGTGCGGATTTACGTCACGAACAGCGCTGGGGACAGTGTTCATGTGATCGACCCGGCCACCAACAAGGTCGCCCAAGTGATCAAGGGTATCGAGGGAGCGCATGGAATTAATTTCGCGCCCGACGGCTCGCGGGTCTACATCAGCAACGAAGCGGACAGCACCCTCGATGTCGTCGATCGAAAGGCCGGCAAGATCGTCAAAAAGGTCTCTCTCAGCGGCCATCCGAACAACATCGCGGTGACCAAAGACGGGAGCCGCGTCGTGGTCGCGATCGCCGAGCAGACCGGCGCGCTCGATTTCATCGACACAGTTTCGCTGGTCAGAGCCAAAACCGTCCCAGTGAACGGCCGCCAGCACAATGTCTATGTGACGCCTGACGGTCAATATTCAGTTTCGGGATCGACGCGAACGGGCGTGATCTCGGTAGTCGATCTGCAAACCGAGCAGCCTGCCTGGGAGGTCAAGCTCGACGCCGGCATTCGTCCCATGACCTTCGAAGTCAATCCCGATGGCTCGACGCGCCGGATCTACGCGCAGCTTTCTGATCTTAACGGGTTTGCGGTCGTCGATTTTGCCGCGCGCAAGGAAGTCGACAGGATCAAGCTGCCCGACGATCCCAACGGTTACGGCGCGCAGGAGAATCGTTTGGGCTCGCCGTCCCACGGCATCGGCGTCGCGCCCGACGGCAAAACTCTCTGGGTCACTAGTTTGTCCGCCAACGCGGTCTTCGTTTACGCGCTGCCCGAGCTCAAATTACAGGGACACGTAGCACTGCCCGAGCTTAAACTCAAAGGATTCAGCCAACCGCTCGGCGCCCTGCCGAACTGGGTAACGTTTACGCCCGACGGCAAGTTTATTTATGTCTCCAATTCCGGAATTAAGTCGGTCTCGGCGATCAGTACCAGCGCGATGAAAGTTGTCGCCAACATCCCGGTGGGCGAAGTGCCCAAGCGTATCAACACGTTGGTGATGCGCTGAAGCGCTGAAAAATTCTTGCAGTGTTTGCGACGCTGACAGGCTACTTTTTCTCGCTGCGCACCCATTGAGCGAGAGTCTTCCAGTCAGGGTCGTTCTTCGAGGAGAATTGCCTGCCGCCGGAGTGAAACGCCAGTCCGCCAGCCTCAGGCGCGAGCGGTTGGAGTAGCAGCTTGCTCTTTTCCGGATCGCCGGTTACCACCAAGCCGGAGATGGTTTGAAAATTGCGCTGCGATTGTTCCTCATTCCAAGCTTTACTGCCAGGCGAAAGTTTCTGTAGCCGAAAAGCATTGTTGCTGTCGGCATGACAGACGTAACAGCGGGCGTGGCCAGCGCGCTTCTTTAAGAAGATCGGCTCCACGCGGGTTTTAAAAAATTCATAATCAAGAGCCATCTCCGCCGAGGACGCCGATGTTGCCAGCAAAAGCACCGTCGTCGCAATTATCTGTCCGACACGATTCACGATCATAGTCGACCCCTTTCTCCCGCCATCGACCAGCGCGGTGGTTTCAATTTCGGCGACCCTTAGCACAGGATCGATAAGGTGGCAATCAAACGTTTCCCGGCGATTGAAGTTTCCTTATGACTCCGGATTTAGCGGCGCCTCGGATCACGAGGGCATCGTCCGATCGCCGCTTCCAAGCACTCGCTGCATTAAAACCGTATCGACCCAGCGGCCGAGCTTAAACCCGACGGAACAAAGGGTACCGGTCATGCGGAAACCAAGACTTTGATGCAGCGCGATGGACGCCACGTTGTTGCGGTCGCCGATGACGGCGATCATTTGCCGCCAACCGCCGGCTGAGCAGCGCTCGATGAGGGTGGAAAGCAAAGCCCGCCCAGCACCTTTTCGGGTCATTCGCGGATCGACGTAGATCGAATCTTCGATCGTATAGCGATACGCCGAGCGCTCGCGAAAAAGTGTCGCATAGCTGTAGCCGATCACCGCGCCATCGATCTCAGCGACGAGGAACGGTAACCGCAATGCGAGCGCCTGTTTACGCCGGCGCTTGAGCTCGACGAGAGAAGGCGGCACCTCTTCAAAAGATCCCAAGCCGCACAGAACGTAGTGCGCGTATATCCGTCGCACCGCTTTCATGTCGGCCTCGATCGAATCGCGCACGACAATATGAACCATCGCAAATCTCGCATTTCTATCGTGAACGGTGAACTATATCGCCAAGGCCTTAGATTAATCGACAGGACGATCACGTGAAAGAGGTATACGTTGACCACATGAACACGGCGCGTCGATTCCATGCGCCTTTGGCGACCGCGCGCTAATCAATATCATATCCGCCGCATCGACGGCATTGACGCGGGTGGTTTTCTCCGAGTATGCTCCCGGCAAAATTATACTGTACGGAGGTGAATCATGTATGAGATCGGTGGCAAACAAATCCCGGCGACGTTGACGGAACTTGTCGATCCCAAGGGCGCGGCGCTGCTCATTTGGGACATGGAGTACGCAATCGGCCCCAACGCGTTTAATTACAAAGATATCCTGGCAAATCTAAAATCGTTGTCCGGGCTCGCCCGCCAGGTCGGTGTGCCAGTGTTCTACTCGGTGCAAACCGCCTTCGATTTGCTCAAAGAAGAAGCCGGCGTGTGGGTGCGCGTGCGCATGAAGCGCGCTAAGACGACGGACCCAAGCCAGCTTTTAAAAGAAAAAGATGATCCGCATGACCGGGAAATCGTCGAGGAACTAAAACCCCAGGCGAAGGATATCGTTTTCCAAAAGCGCCGTCCCGACGGTTTTGTCGGCACCGATTTCGATCTGATGTTGCGCAGCAACGGCGTGCGGACAATTTTAATCGGCGGCGTTGCCACCGAAGGCGGCGTCGAAGGCACGGCGCGCACCGCGCGCAATCTTGGCTACGACATCGTTATCTTGAAAGACTGCGTCGGCTCGCGCAATCGTGAGCTGCACGAGCTGGCATTGAAACTTATGGAGCAAACGCACTTCGATGTCGCTACCGCGGGAGAGGTCGCCGAGATCTGGCAGCGCAAATGAATCTGCGTCGTTCGATGCGCCAACTTTTATTTGGCGCGTCATTCATTTCGGTTTGCGCCTGCGCCCTCTACGGCGCTGATGAAAAGAATCTCGAGGCCGCCCGTAAAGAAGGTGCCGTGAGTTTTTACAGCACTATGGCGGCGACTGAGAGCAAGCTCTTGGCTGATGCTTTTCAAGTCAAACATCCCTATCTCAAGGTCGAGATCACACGGTTGGGCAGCGAAAAACTACTGCAGCGCATGCTGACCGAACATCGCGCCGGCCGTGGGTTGTCCGACGTCGTCAGCAACAGCGGCTTCGAAATGCATGTGCTGAACAAAGCGCGGCTCCTCGCCCGCTATCAATCGCCGGATTTCAATGCTTTCGTCGCCGACTCTAAGGACCGCGCGGGATATTGGGTGGATATGTATTCCAACGTTCGTGTCGTCACCTACAACACGCGGCTCGTGCCCAAGGAAAAGGTGCCGCGCAGCTACGAAGATCTCCTCGACCCGGTGTGGAAAGGCGCTATTGGTTTTCCCGAAGGCCAGTATGCGTGGTACGGCACGACGTTGCGCGTGATGGGAGAAGAAAAAGGCAGACAATTCATGCAGGCTCTGGCACGCCAAGAGCTTCAGTACCGCGCCTCGCAGGTGCTGATCACGCAATTCGTCGCTGCGGGAGAATTCAACTTGGGCTTTGTCTACGACAATCAGGTGTTGCGATTTAAGAAACAAGGCGCACCGCTGGGCGTGGCGCCGCTACCGTTCGTGACCAAGAACATGCACCCCCTCGGTCTCGCTGCCGCCGCGCCCCATCCAAATGCCGGCAAGTTGTTCATCGACTTCATGCTGTCGCGCGAGACACAGACCCTGATGAAAAATCTCGGGCGCGTGGTTTCTCGCTCTGACATCCCTCAGGACGATCTCGGCCGTTCTAAAATGATCGCCGACGACATCACGCTCGCCGACCGGTTAAATCCACTGATGGAAGAGTACAAGAAATATTTTCAATGAAGCCCATCAGACAGAGGGCGCGACGCGTCCCGTTGCGGCTGTCTTGATCGGCAACCGAGTGATAGGGTTGATTTGTCTTATTAGCCCTTAACGTTTTTAGAAAGGAGCAAATTTTATGGCCAGTCGAGTCAAAATTGATTGTCGGAAATATCCCAGTGATCAAGGCTGCACCGTGGCGATCTCCGGCGCCGTGGAAGAAGTCGTGGAGTTGGGATGGCTCCATGCAAAAATGCACCACGCGCACAAAGAAGAGGAAGAAAAAGCTCTCAAAGACTGGATCCGGAGCAACGCCGAAGCGGCGAGCGACTGAACCTTTCGGCGCGAGGCAAGGAGCTTCGTCGGCGCAGTGTGACACGGCATCATCAGGTCGACGACAGATCGATAAGGTTGCGATGATGGAATATACAAACGAAGATGTCGGCAATATCGTCCATTTGGAACACGTTAACCTTCAAGTTCCCGACCAAACTCTGGCCACGCTCTTTTACATTGTCGGGATGGGTTTTACCCGCGATCCATATTTCAACATCGGTGTTCACAATATGTGGGCGAACGTCGGCGAGCAGCAGTTTCACCTGCCGGTTCGGCCCGTGCAAGTAATTCACGGCCATGTCGGCATCGTCCTGCCCGATCTTGACTCGCTGAAGGAAAGGCTCGGCGCCGTCGAAACGCCGCTGGCGGGCACAAAATTCGGCTGGTCAGCCGAGACAAGTCATACCGCGGTGACCTGCCCTTGGGGAAATCGTTTTCGCTGCTTTGCGCCCGATCCGAGATTCGGCGATATGGCGCTCGGAATTCCCTACATAGAATTCCTGGTCGAACGCGGTCGTGCCGCCGGCATCGCTCGATTCTATGACCGAGCGCTAGGCGCACCGACGATGACTGACTCCAGCGACGGTGGAATAAGCGCGCGCGTGAAGATCGGCCGCAATCAGTCTCTGGTCTTCCGCGAAACCGAGGAGCCGTGCGGTTCCTACGATGGGCACCACATCGCCATCTATGTCTCGAACTTTTCCCGTCCCTACGCGTTTCTCAAGGATCGCGGCCTGATATCGGAGCAGGTGCGCAATCATCAATTTCGCTTCAAAGAAGTCGTCGATCCCGTGGATGATCGTCGGATATTTCTGCTCGAGCATGAAATTCGCAGCTTGCATCATCCCATGTTTCATCGCTTTTTCGTCAATCGTAATCCCAATGAGTCGGCGCGCCGTTATCGGCGCGGGCGCGATGCGCTCATTCCGTACAGCTGATAGGGGCGCGATCCTAGGCGCGGCGGGCGTGTCAACTCTGTTTTCGCCACCCGCGATTGTTTCTGCGCGCATTGACGCTGGGCGCGATCTTTTGTTAAAGGATACTGAAACGAGAAGGGGGAAACGGCAATGAGGTTTACACTCGAATCATTCGCATCCGATGTTCACCGTATTCTGAAAGAAGATGCTAACCGGGCGGGGCGTGAAAAAGTGCGGGCGCTGGTGCAAGAGGCGCTCAAGGACGAACAATTTATTGCGACTTACATCAACGACAATACACCCGACCGCCAAATTATCTACGAAGATCCTGAACTGGGTTTCTGCGTCTGCGCCCATGTGAACCGCGACGCCCGAGAAGCCAATCCTCATGATCATGGCAGCTCATGGGCGATTTACGGCCAAGCGTTTGGCGAAACGGAAATGAGCGACTGGGAAATCATCGAGCCCGCCGCCGAAGGCAAACCGGGAAACGTCAGGCGCGCAAGGGTCTACGCGCTCAAACCAGGCATGGCGCATATTTACAACGAGGGCGACGTGCACTCGCCCAAACGAGTTGCCGCCACTGGACTTCTTCGCATCGAGGGCAAAAACACGCAAAAGATGAAGCGGTTGGCTTACAAGGCGGTCTGACGCGCGCCATCTCGAAGTTCAATCGACCGAAGAACAGGGTCGAAAGTGACCAGGGGTGCCTGGCTCGCGCGCCACTTGGCTAACGTTTGAACAAACCTTCGAGACCGCGTCGAATCCTATCTTCAGTATTATTTTTCTTCTTTTTCTTGGTGTCACTTGGCGTCTCGTCATTCTCATTCTGTGCGCCGGAGTCTTTGCCGCCGCCGAGATAACGGTTTTGCAGGTCCTCGGTTCCTTTGCGCATAAAACCGCGCTGCACCATCTGCCCCAGAAGACGCGTATCAGGCTTAGGTCTCACGTTCGGCAGCCGACCGGTTAACGTAAACGGCACTTCGAGTTGTCCTTGGTTATTCAATAGATATTTCACTTCACGCGCCGATTGGCCGAGATCGGTGGATAGGCCCTGGGAAAAACTAAGCATGGCACGAAAGTCGACTTTCCGCGTGAAATCCGCCCAGCCGTTTCCCTGCACGACGAAGTCCGCCGCCGCCATGCGCAAATTCTTGACGTTCATCCGACTGTCAGCCAAATCGAAGTTGGCTTTCAATTCTTTGAACTCCGTATCCTTGGCGGTAAAAGTCTCCGGGTATTTCGCGCGCAGCGAGGGACTGATGATATTCGTTAAGCCCGGCATGCCGGTCATGCCATTGAGCGCACTGTCGGCGATATTGAAATTGAGCAGCGCGCCTTGCAACACTTCCGCGTCGCCTTGCCCGCGTAATGTTGGTTTAATAGCTTCCCAATTCTTGCCGCTCCCGGAAAGCTTCATATCGGCATTCAGCTTTCCGCGAATATCGCGTTCGGCTTTGGCGTCCAGCGCCGTATAGAGCTCTTTGACGTCGATGCCCTGAACTTTCGACGCGACGGAAAAACGCGGCACCGGCTCTTTGAATGAATACTCGCCTTCCACCTGCACGTTGCCGCTCAAGGCGTTTACCCGCAGGCTCTTGATATTGGCTACTTTGTCCGCAAGAGAAAGCGTCGCGTCGAGTCCTTTGTAGGCGACATTGTACAGCTTGCCGTCCGCCGAGATGAGCTTCCCTTGATACACCATGTTGCCGCCGGCCATGCTGAATTGTCCCTCGCTCTGCAAATTGTGGATCACATCGGCCTTGCGCTCCTCGGTAAGCGACACATTGTAGTCTGCCGGCCAAAGCTCAGGCGTCGACATTTTATAAGAGAAAGTGAGTGGCGCAAACTTCTCGATCGTCGCCGCCAAGCGAATTTGCGATTTCCCCAAGCTCAAGGTCATGTCGCTGATATCCGCTCTTTGTCCAGTGAAATTGATTTTCGTGTCGAGGTTTTCGATGGCCTTGGGAAACTCTGGCGGTTTGGCGCTCGCTTTCTTAAGACTAAGCGTGCCCTGGATTTGTGGCACGGCTCCTTTGCCGACTTTACCGCGCACGGTCGCCTTGACGTCCATGGTGCCTGCCAATTGGTAGCTTGCGATGGCGGGAATAATTTTGTCCCAGCCTTCGAGATTCGCCGGTTGAGAATCAATCGATAAATTAAGCACGGTCACGTCGCCGAACTGAACGTCTCCCGCGGTGATAAGCTCCAAGGTGTGAAGCTCCAGCCGACCTCTGCGGATCGTGACTTTGTCGGCGCCATAGCGCGCATCGGCGCTGAGCATCAGCGGAATGCCTGCGGCCTTTTGAAAGCTTTTGCCGTAGCGCAGAGCACCGTTGGTGCCTTCGATCTCGCCGTTGAGCGCCAGATCTTTCAGCGTTCCCTGGAACTTTAAATCTTTAATCCGAAACACGCCAGAGAGATCAAGATCCCTGGGTAAAGCGGTTCTTAATTTTGGCAGTGCTGCCTTCAGCTGGGTCGTATCGAGCGGATCGACGTCAATCTCACCGTCCACGGGAAACTGTTTGAACTCTCCGCCGGTGCGTAGCGGGCCAATCTTGCTCGCAAGCTTCAGGTTCTGTTTATCGGCAAAAACCGCCGCCGCAAGCTTGACGCTGAAGGGCTTATCGAAATCGAGATCTTCGACCTTGAGATCGATTTGGCGCAGTTGCAGATCGGTGCCGTCCTTCTTGTCGATGTAACGGACGTTTCCCCCGGAAATATCGACGAGGGAGATCAGGAACGCAGACTCAGTTTCCTCTTTGGGCGTGGGTTCCTTTTTTGCTTTTTCGCCGGCTTCTTTTTTCTCCTTAATCTTCTTTCCGATGGTGGAGAAATTGAAGTTCCCGTCCGGATTGCGGACGACCTGAATTACTGGCTCGTGCAGAATTGCTCTTTTAACCTGCACGCTCTTCTTCAGCAGAGGCCAAAATTTGACAATAACCTGGAGATCCTTCGCGCGCACGAAATCGCCCGAGGCATAGGCGGGGTCTTCAGCCATGGTGAAATTGGTGAGCCGCGCGCCGAGACCGCTGAACAGCGTCGCTTGCACTTCGCCGACCGATATTTTTCGCCCCAGGGATTGCTCGGCTTGCTCTATCAAATAACTTTTATTGCGCGCGATCAGCGCGTTGATATTGAGTAGCGCGATGAAGACGACGGCAACCAGAATGATCAATGCACCGCCGGTGATGATCCATTTACGCATTCAAATTCTCCTAGAGATGGCGAAACGCGTTATCTTCGACCGCGCCGCTGTGGCCCGGAGCCTGATCACGACTACTAATTGCTGAAATGAGAAATACCGTCGGGATCGAGAATGGATAGCATGGCGTTTTCTAAGAAGAAGCTTAACCAGAACTGACCGTGCGCGCAACCGAGCGGCCGGCACCGTCTATCAAGCGGCGACGGAAGGAAAGATAAGGCAAGTCATCCGCGGCTTCTTAGAGAGCGACGGCGCCACACTGCCGACAACCACGAAATCAGTAGCCGTCGCTCGGACAGGTAGCGTCCCGGCGCTGTTCAGCCGCCTTCGGTATTTTGCTCCGACGGCGCCGGGTGGGTCAATCGCTGCCGTACTTCCATTAGCTGCGGTGAAGGCCGGCCGATGTGAATATGCGCGCCAGTGGACATGCTCGGCACCTTACCTCGAAAGGCTAAGAATGGAATGCCGGCTTTGCGCAAGTACGCCATCAAGCCGCGGCCCTCAGCACTGTCGGGCGAGACCGCGACATCGACTGCTTCGCGGTGATCGAATCCCATGCGGTTATGGGTCAACGACTGGCCCATGGCGCTCACCGGCAGCCGGTGGCCAAAATGCGCTCGGTAGAACTCGGCGATCTTGCCGATACCCGCAGGCGACCACCTGGCAGGGCCATTATAACGGATCAACGTCGGTGTCTCATCAGAGGCTCCCAGCGCTAGCTTCGGCAGTCGCGCCATTTCTTCCTCAGCAACTTCCTCCGTGAGCGACAGGGCGACGTTGTCTTCGGCGATCAACTGGCGGATCCTCTCAGTTTCCAGCCGTGTGTTGGTCATTGTTTGCTGGCTATTTTCCAAATCTCTCTGGGAAATCAAATTCTCATCGTAGAGTTTTCTTTTCATTTCAAAATCGGCGGTCTCATTGGCCAATTTTGTCTCGTAGACTGGCAGCGCATCATTCAGCTGTTGCCGTGACGCTTTCATGCGCTCAATGAGTATCTTGCGCGTCGCCTGGAGTTTCTTCTGCGGTGAGGCGGCCGCGGTTGAGCGCTTGACCGCTGGGGACACGCGTTTCTTGTTGGCTTCCGCACCAGAAATTGGCGTCGAAGACAGAATCGGTAGTCCGGCAATTAGAAAAAAAAGAATCGCAGGTTTCATCATGCAATCATCCGGAGAACATTCGTTCCACGAGTACGTGACGGTCCCGACGACACGTGTGGATTTAGGAACAAATTACATGCCAAATTATAGTTCTTCGAACTAACAACTATTTACCGCAGCTCTGTGGCGGCAGGAAATAATCAGGATTGCCTTCAGGAAGGAAATTACAGACAGGATTTTTGGGACAGGAAGTAAGAACCGTTGCGACTCACCGCGCTTGATTAGCCAACCACTCAGTTCTCATAGCATATAGCGAATCGTTAGGGTCGCCGTTTGTCCGCGCGCTGGTTCCTTTAGCACCGAATCACCGGCGCGCATCATTTTTCGCATCACATCGCAACAGATCGGCAGCTTTGGATCGGAAACCGGTTGCCCGCCAGCCTGCTTGCACAAATGCCCCGATGTCACGTCGACAAACGGTTTGCCGATTTTCCGGGCGCCATTAAAAATCGCCGTAAGCTGGTTTTGAAAATCCCATGCGCTCGCAGACATAGTGAACTCCTTACCGGGCAGTCTTGATTTCTAACATAATCTGACCGATTTTCGATCGGCATTCAAACAAGAAATGCCAACGATGGAAGAAAAATTATTATAATCTACCGGCCGCCGATGGTGGTTTGAACGCCCGTCAGTCGGCGTGGCAAATCCGGCTTACGAGACGGCAGAGGAATGATGATTTTGTGCCGGGTATTGCTGGAAATCAGCGCTCGGAGCTTGCCGCGCCAAACAAAAATACATCGAGCTGGGAAAACCAAAAACCAAGGTAATCACGCCGGAATTTCTCGACCGTCACTTTGAGCGCTATAGCAAAATTTACCGCGAAATCTTCGGCGCGCACCGAGCTTTGATCTGTTTTGTTGGTCGGTTCAACGATGCGTGGGCATGCGATGAAGTATTCGCGAGATCAAGACCTTTCACTACGATCCGGACGTCCTCGGCTCTTGGCTTGATAGAGAATGCTGTCCGCGGCACTGACGAGAGATTCTTTTCGATCTCCGTCCGCCGGATATACGGCAATGCCGACGCTCACGGTTATCGGCGGCCCGTCATGATCCTGTGCGAGCCGATTGGCGATTCTGTCCGCGACTCGCCAGGCAGCCGCCTCTTCAGCCTCCGGTAGAATTACCGCGAATTCATCCCCACCATAACGCGCCACCGTGTCGATCGACCTGCATGATCCTCGTAACGCATTCGCCACCCGGCAGAGCGCCAGATTGCCGACCACATGGCCGAGTCCGTCATTGATTGACTTCAGATTGTCGACGTCCAAGAAGAGCATTGCGAACGGCCGTTCGCTACGTTCGGCGCGTTTGATTTCGCCATCGAGCATATCGATAAATTTGCGATAGTTCGAAAGCCCCGTCAGGGGATCGGTAATCGCCAGATGCAACAGCTGGGTCTCAAACCGGCGGTATTCGGCGACGATGGCCGCAAGCACCAAGCTCATGATGGCCGTGACGCCCATGAACGACTGCAATAGAAATAACGACTCCTGCGAGTTGCGCCTGGCAAAGGGACCAAAACCATGCAGCGTTCCCCACATCGCAAGGACAGATAAAATCACGATTGCCGCCGCCGTTTCCCGTTGACTGAAGCGGAAAGCCGTCCAGATAAAAAACGGGATGCAAAGAAATTCCAACGGATAATTTTCGTGTGACCAAGGGGTCAGCCCGCCGAAGATGACCAAACCCACAAGGATAAACGAAAAAAGAAACAACGTGGCTTCGCAAACCTGCCGGAGGCTCCACTGAATTCGGCGATTGATGCTCCACAGAACAAGCAGCGGCGTAAGCACGATCGAACCGATGGTGTCGCCCAACCACCAGGTAAACCACGCCGGACCGAAATCCTTCGGTGCAATGAAGTTGCCCATGGATAGACTTGTCACCCCCACGGTGGCGCTGATTACAGTGCTGAGCGTGGCGGCGAGGAACGCAAATTTCATGATATCCCGGGCACGATCAAAAACATTGCGGCCGTTGGCGCACTGGTTGAGAAAACGGGCGCCGATAATTCCTTCGAGCGTGTTCCCGACAGCTATCCCGAGTGAAGTCGCCACGGATCCCGCCGTCGTTACGTTCGCCAGAAATGCGCCGAGAAAAATCCCCGGCCACACGGGGTAACCCAGCAATAACAGCGACGCCAGCGCGATTCCGGTGCCCGGCCACACCGAACTCGCGCTGGGATACATGAAGGCGAGTCTCAAGCCGAGCTTTGCCGCGATAAAATACGCAGCAGCCACGCAAACAATGGTGAGAGCGCGATAGATAAACTCAGAACCGCTCGGCGAAGATTGCCGCTCCCTAGCGACATTGCCGTCAACGCTTGCTGGGCCAAGCGCAGAAATTTCCCCCGGCGCGGTAAACCGTTTGATGGTTTCCTGTATTTCTTCACTCCGTTTGACCATGCGTGAACTCGCAAGAGCTACGAAAAGATGGAAAAGCGAATAAGGATCACCGCAAATGATATGCCGTCTGCCGAGAATTTCCATAACGTTCGGAAATGACGACCGTTTGAATAGATGCGGTAAAGATTTTCCCTAACTGACCGGCTGATTTTTGAGGGGCAACTTTTGCCATCAATGGCCATAAATGCGCAATTAAACGGCGCGGGTCGAGAAACCTGCCTCAAGGCTGGAAAAAAACCATATTGTTCGTTATATGCGGCCGTCGGTGCGAGACCGAAGGATTCACCGGTCATCAACACGCGCCAGGCTGTGCGAAATCTCGCTCATTTTTTGCCAAGTCTCGCCCTCGAGGAAATTGCCTATGGCAAGTCATGCTATGAACGCAATGTAAGAAAATGATTTAGTCGGCAACGGGGAAAATGATGCAGTGGCGCCGTCGTATGGCTCTTCCTGGGCAGTGCATTTTTCTCATGCAGGAAGATCCGCTGACTACTGCCAGCGTAGTTCAATTTTTTCGTCTCCGAATACTTTGTCTCTGCGCTCTAGATCTTCAAGCACTTCGGCGCAGCGGCTTGCCCTTTCCAGGCGCGCTATTAAGAAATTTAGACATCAAGATTCCCTCGGGCTCTGCTTATCAGATCCACTTTGCTGCGCCGGTCCGCCACGGTTGGCAGGAGGCCGCTCATTTTGTTGCGCGATTCATGCCGTCGATTACGACACGATCTGCGGAATGTTGACGCGGGGCAAAATTATCAACAGGTAGCACGAGCGCCCTCACCGCTCGCAGCGATTGAGATCAGGCGCGCCGTTCCCTTACGAGTTGCCAATGGCGATTCCGTTCTTCACATAGAATGCAACTTTACTGGTCGTTCAACATCGCGCTTGTTGTCGTAGCGGATTTCTCGTCAGAAGAAGCTGTCTCGGTTTTTTGCAAGCAGCCGCATTGCGTGGTGGGGCGGCGAAAATCTTTTTTCTCGACCGACTCGCTTTTGACGATTAACACAGCATACACAAGCAAGAATTTTTCTGCTTATTGCAGGTTAAACCCTGCAGTAGATGAACCATCTATGCACCTCAAATGCGTGTAAATTCAGCGGAAATGATCCTTCTTCGGAAATGGCACCATTGTTGCGCTATCTCTGGCCGTCTAAACGTAAATGGGAACATTTCGTTCCAACATTTTTCGAATCAATCTGCGGAGAGAGAAGGGAGCTTTTCATCGTGGATATGCCGCCGCGATCGTCGTTTGAGCGTTCTCGCACGCGCTTGAACGGCCCCCATAGGGGTGCACTGCATCGACGAGCGTTCACGCACGATGCAAAGTTTTTCTTAAATGGAGTTCACCACGAAAATTTCGTATTGCCCCAGCAAGAATCCTCCAGTAGAACAGTCACACGTATTCGTGTCGCCGGTAAATTCTTATTCCTTGGCAACGATAAATTTTGGGTGCGCGGTGTTACCTATGGAGCATTCAGACCGGATCATAACGGTCAAGAGTATTATGACCCAACGGTTTTAGAGAGAGACTTTTCTCTGATGGCTGCGAACGGACTCAATGCAGTCCGTATTCCCCATACGATGCCGCCGCGGAGGCTTCTCGACATCGCCCAAAAACATGGCCTGCGCGTCATGGTCGGATTATCTGCAGAGCAGTATGCGGGCTTTTTGATTGACCGAAAGGGAGCTCCTGACATCGAAGCATTGGTGCGTGCAAAAGCGCGTTCCTGCGCAGGGCATCCCGCCCTTCTCTGCTATGCCCTTGGGAATGAAATCGCCGCACCGGTTGTTCGGTGGCTGGGTCGTGGGCGAGTCGAGAGCTACCTCGAGCGCCTGTACTGGGCGGTCAAAGCAGAAGACCCGAACGCCCTCATTACCTACGTAAATTATCCCACAACCGAATATCTACATCTTCCTTTCCTGGATCTCGTCACTTTCAATGTTTACCTTGAATCGGAGAATCAACTTGACGGCTACTTAGCGCGACTTCATAATATTGCCGGCGATCGACCCTTGCTGATGAGCGAGATTGGTCTCGACAGCCTCAGAAATGGAGAGGCAACGCAAGCACAAGCGCTCGAGTGGCAACTCCGAAGTACCTTCGCGCCGGGTTGTGCGGGGGCCTTTATATTTTCATGGACTGATGAGTGGCACAGGGCTGGTGCCGAAGTCGAAGACTGGGCGTTTGGCATCACCGCTCGGGATCGTCGTCCCAAACCTGCTCTCAAAGCGGTCCGAGAGGCATTCACCAAGGTCCCCTTCGCAAAGGAGCTTCGCTGGCCGAAGGTTTCTGTCGTCGTATGCACCTTTAATGGGAGCCGCACTCTCTCTGGATGTTTGGACAGCCTGGTAGGGCTTGAGTATCCAAACTACGAGGTGATTGTGGTGAACGATGGCTCGACGGACACAACTTCAAAAATCGCCCATAGCTATGGCTTTCGAGTGATAACAACCGAAAATCGGGGCCTCTCCTCCGCGCGCAACACGGGATTGAACGCAGCTACGGGAGAAATCGTCGCCTATATCGATGATGATGCCTACCCCGACTCCCATTGGTTAAGATATCTCGCTCACACGTTCATGAATTCAAAACATGTTGGAGTCGGAGGCCCGAACATCGCACCTCCCTACGATGGACCGATTGCCGAATGCGTCGCCCATTCGCCGGGAAACCCAGTTCACATTCTGCTGTCCGACACTGAGGCGGAACATATTCCCGGATGTAATATGGCTTTTCGCAAAGCAGCTCTGGACGCCATAGGCGGATTCGATCCGCAATTTCGCATCGCGGGAGACGATGTGGATGTTTGTTGGCGCCTGCAGCAAAAGGGATGGACTCTCGGATTTAGCCCAGGTGCCATGGTTTGGCACCACAGGCGTAGTTCGATTAGAACCTACTGGAAGCAGCAGCGCAATTACGGCAAAGCGGAATCCTTTTTAGAGAAGAAATGGCCGGAGAAATACAATCTCGCGGGCCATGTCACGTGGGCCGGCCGAGTCTACGGAAATGGCCACCAATATAAGGCATGGAGCCAAGGACGGATTTATCATGGCGTCTGGGGCAGTGCGCCCTTCCAGTCTATTTACCAATCACCTGCCGGGGCCTTAGAATCTTGGTTGTCCATGCCGGAATGGTACCTGGCTGTCGCCGCGCTTCTTCCGATCGTTGCGCTCGGCTTCCTTTGGTTTCCCTTATTCTATGGTTTGCCGTTCCTGGCCTTAGTACTTTACGCTCCTATTTTCCAAGCCGTGATCAGTTCGTCACGAGTCTGCTTTTCAGCCTCGCGAAGATCCCCCTTTGACCGGATTAAACTGCGCACCGTCACAGCATTGCTTCATTTACTCCAACCTCTTGCGCGCTTAAGCGGACGCCTGCGTTCCGGCCTCACTTTCTGGAGATACAAGGCGTCCGGTTTTGTGATGCCCTGGCCGCGGAAATTTGCCGTTTGGACGGAACATTGGCGTGATCCCAATGAAAGATTGAAATCTTTCGAAGCGGATTTGCGCAAAGCGGGGGTTTACGTTCGACGCGGCGGAGATTACGATCGATGGGACTTGGAAGTGCGTGCCGGGTTGCTCGGCTTCGCGCGCTTGCTCATGGCGGTGGAGGATCACGGTGCAGGCAACCAATTTGTGCGAGTTCGGCTCTGGCCTAAGTGTTCACTGCTGGAGATTCTTCTTCCCGTTTTATCCGTCTCCCTTTCCGCTGCGGCAGCGCTTGATAACGCATGGGTGGCTTCCACCATCCTGGGTCTGTTGAGCGTTTTTCTAGCGATATACAGTCTGCGTGGTTGCGGGAGCGCCGTTGCCGCAATCCTGCGCACCTTGCAGCATTCGGATGCCATTCATGACAAACAAAAAGAAACACAATAGCTTTGAGCTTTACCGTCGGCTGTTACTCGAAGTAAGGCCTTATTACACGCACATCGGGGCGATTCTGTTGATAACCTTGTTATCGCCCCCCCTCGCTCTGCTGATCCCATTGCCGCTGAAAATTGCGGTCGATAGCTTCATTGGCTCCCGTCCAATACCAGCATTTCTACACCAAGTGGTGCCTGAGGCTGTCACCGGCTCTCCTAACGGCATGCTGACGTTCGTCGTGACTCTAACGATGCTCGTTGCCCTTCTCAGCGGACTCCAACGGGTCACAAGCACGTTGTTGCGCACCTATACGGGGGAAAAGTTAACATTGGCATTCCGAAACAAACTGTTTCGCCACGTCCAGCGTCTTTCGGTTTCATATCACGACGCCAGAGGAACAACTGATTCCACATACCGGATCCAGTATGATGCTCCTGCGATTCAGTGGATAGCCGTCGATGGTTTCATACCCTTTGTCGCTTCAGGATTGACTGTCGCCGGGATGATTTACATTATCGCCCTGCTCGACTCGCAGTTGGCGGTAGTCGCAACCGCAGTTACACCTATTTTGTACCTTGGCGCGCGAACGTTTAATTCGCGGCTTCGTAACCAGTGGTGCGATATTATGCACTTGGAAAGTTCCGCTTTTTCAGTAGTGCAAGAGGCCCTAAGTGCCCGGCGCGTGGTTAAAGCTTTCGGCCAAGAAGAGCGAGAACAAGCGCGTTTCGTTCGTCATTCTAACGAGACCTTTTCAGTACGAGTTCGGGCTGCATGGTCGGAAGGGGCTTTCGATCTTCTGATTGGAATTACTACCGCAGCTGGAACAGCCGCGGTCTTATTCTTGGGCATGCGACATGTCCAGTCCGGAAGCTTAACATTGGGCGAGTTGATGATGGTCATGTCCTACTTGGCACAGCTATTCGGACCCTTGGCGTCCCTTAGCGAGATGACGGCGCGTGCGCAACGCTCGCTTGCCAGCGCCGAGCGCGCATTCGCGCTTTTGGATGAAGCCCACGATGTCGTTGAAAATAAAAATGGAGTGCCGATATCTCATGCTAGCGGAGCGGTAACCTTCGAGGACGTTTGCTTTGCATACAACGGCGAGTATCCAGTGTTGAGTGACATCTCGTTCGCAATCAAGCCTGGCACTAGAGTCGGCATCATGGGTATGACCGGTGGGGGGAAGTCAACGCTTGTTAGTTTGTTGACCAGATTTCACGACCCGACTCAGGGCCAAATCCTGCTCGATGGTGTTAATCTTCGGGATTACAAACTTGGGGAGCTTCGCAATCAGTTCGGCATCGTCCTTCAAGAATCTATACTTTTTTCGACCAGCATCGGCGAGAACATTGCCTATGCACGTCCCGGTGCCTCGCAAGATGAAATCGTTGAGGCTGCCAAAGCCGCTAACGCACATGAGTTTATAACTCGGCTCCCGCACGGCTATGGGACAATGGTGGGTGAGCGTGGAATGCAACTATCCGGAGGACAGCGCCAACGGATTGCGCTCGCACGAGCTTTTCTGAAGAATGCTCCCATTCTCATCCTGGATGAGCCGACAAGCTCCATCGATATAAAAACAGAAAGAGAAATTATCGAGGTGATGGAGCGTCTCAGCATTGGGCGCACTGTCTTTATCATCGCCCATCGCTTGTCTACCTTGAAACACTGCGATCTACTCCTGGGCATTGAACATGGCCGGGTCGCTTTTATCAGGTCCGACGTTTCAAAGGCGATAGGAGATCCGTCTGTTTTCGTGGCACCTCACACGTACCCCTTATCCCGAGAAGAGAAATTTGGAGGGTAACCAACCCGTAGACTTGACACATCGGCACTATCGCGCGACTTCATCTTCGGGTTAAGCAGCTCACATGGGTATTACGGTCTGTATCGCGCCGGTAAGAACCCTGGAGTACCCTGAGGGCGGTGGTCATCTATGGGAATATTTGAATTGGGCACTCGGGTTACGTGCAGCCGGCTGTAAAGTAATCTGGCTCGAAGCCGTTGCCCCAAGCTCTCCGCCTTCCCAACTGCGAGCCAACGTTGCCGCCCTGAAGCTCCGTTTAGAGCGCTATGATTTTGTGAATTGTTTGGCCCTCTATTGCTCGTGTGACGGGTCACCGCCTTTGGATTTAACCACCCTGGGATGTCTGGACCTGGATGCCGCCGCGGCAGCGAATCTCTTGTTAGAGTTTCCCTATGACACTCCGCTGCATGTTGTAAAGCGTTTCCGGAGGTCAGCCTTATTAGACATTGATCCGGGTTTATCGCAGGCCTGGATCAGCAAAGGACGAAAAAAGCTGACTCCGCACGATGTGTACTTTACGACCGGGGAGACCGTGGGTCAGGCGGAAACACGGATCCCTGATCTGGGGTTGAATTGGGTTTATACCCGTCCATGCGTGGCTCTCGACTGGTGGCCAGCGTGTGAAGCAACGACCAAAGCACCGATCACCACCGTGGCACACTGGTACGCCGGCGGATGGCTCGAGGACGATGTACACGCACACTTGGACGACAAACGGAGTGGTTTTCTACCATTCGTGGAGATACCGAGTCTCACGGATCACCCGTTGGAGTTGGCTCTCGACTTGAAGCCAGCAGACGACCAGTGGCGAATGTTGGAAGACCGAGGCTGGCGTGTAGTTGACTCTCATAGAATTGCGGCGACCCCTTGGGACTATCAGCGCTACATTCAAGACTCCTTCGGTGAGTTTAGTTGCGCCAAACCAGCTTGTTTGAAACTCGAAAATGCCTGGGTGAGCAACCGAACACTTTGCTATTTGGCCAGCGGCAAACCAGCCGTTGTCCAGCATACAGGGGCGAGCCGATTCCTTCCGGATTCTGCCGGCTTATTTCGGTTCCGCGACGTAAAAGAAGCCGCACAGTCTATTGAGAGAGTCGTGATCGATTATGACAACCAATGTAAGCTAGCTCGGAATCTTGCAGAGGAGTTTTTCGACGCGCGCAAAGTCGTTGCGACTCTCTTGGACCGAGCGTTGTCTTAAGTTCAGTCATGAATGCGTCTCTGCGGATAATTGTAACTGAATTGATTGCTACACGCCGGCTGACAAACCGATCCGTGGGTCGCCAATGACGAGAGGTTTGCGCCTTGTCATAATGGGGATATTGGGACGAACCCCCTTAGCAGGGGTGTCGTGGCAGGTGTTGCACTATCTTGAAGGCTTCCGACGACTCGGTTACGACGTTTACTATGTCGAGGACACGGGGGGCTGGGCGTATAATCCTCTGCACACGAAAGAGGAGAATGAGTCCGAATATGCCTATACCGTCAACTGCCAATACGCCGTCAACTATGTGGCCAAACTCATGTCATCTTACGGCTTGCAGGATCGTTGGGCTTACTGGTCCCGGGTAGACGGCCAAGTCTTTGGCCTGTCGGAGACGCATGTGTCGCGCTTGTTCGAAAAGGCCGATGCATTATTAAACTTAACCGGCTCGACGCGGCTGACCGAAGAGCACATGCGTGTGCCGGTACGTATTTACCTTGAGACTGATCCTGTCATACGTCAGATTGAGGTGCTTCAAGGCGCTCATAAGGCAATCGATCTCCTCGCAGCGCACACGCATCATTTCAGCTATGGCGAAAACCTCGGAGCGTCGGATTGTAGCGTGCCCTTGAGTCGCTTCCATTACCATCCCACGCGCCAGCCCGTTGTTCTGGATTGGTGGACGCCCGATGCACGATTATCGTCCGACGGAAACGAACAGCCCAACGTTTCGCCCCGTTTCACGACGATAGCGAAGTGGCGACAACCGGGCAAGGATATCGAATGGAAAGGAGAGACGTATTCCTGGAGCAAGCATGTCGAGTTTCTAAAATTCATTGATTTGCCGCGTCGAACCGGACAGGAGTTCGAGATCGCCTTGGCGTGGGAAGACAAGAAAGACGAAGAGGCGATTCCCCAGTTGACGTCGTATGGGTGGCGAGTTGTCGATGCAATCTCTTTGTCGAAAGACATCGTGCCCTACCGCGATTACATTCTTGGCTCACGGGGCGAGTTCACGGTTGCTAAGGACCAGAATATTCGCCTTCGGAGCGGATGGTTCAGCGACCGAAGCGCTTGCTATTTAGCTGCGGGAAAACCCGTCGTGACTCAGAATACCGCCTTCGATAACATCCTGCCAACCGGCCGCGGGCTTTTTGCCTTTAGGAATATGGAGGACATCCTGGCGGCAATCGACACGATTCAGAGCGATTACGAAGGCCACTGCCGTACTGCCCGTGAGATCGCGGAAGAGTATTTCGCGGCGGAGAAGGTACTTGGCAGTTTAATGGACCGAGTAGGTTTGGGAGATAATTGAAGCGGCTGACGACGCACTATGATTTTGAGCGCGAGCACTGGAAGCAGTTGCGAACGTCGAGCATGGTGTGATCGCCTCTTTCCAGTGATCGGGGCGACTCCGTGCTTATACAAGAACGCCTGAACGGCGCACTTGACTCTCAATGTGGGTTCTAACGAATGGCACGGATCATTTTCGCTGGCTATCTGGTCCGTTATCCCGTCGGTGGCTATGCCTGGCAAATGGCCCACTATCTCTTAGGGCTTCGTTCCCTCGGGCATGATATCTGGTTTTACGAAGACACCGGGGAGCTGAACTGTGATTTGGCATACAATCCCCTTACAAATGAGTTTGCTACCTCTTACGAATACGGGATTAAGGCGACGGCAAACTTTTTCAGTAAGATTGGATTTGGAGATCACTGGCTTTTCTTTGATGTTGATCGGGGCCTTAAGTATGGTCCAGGGGCTAATCGTATAGATACGCTTTTGCACGAATCCGACCTCCTTGTAAGTTTCGGGCCAGTCAACCGAATTCCCATCGAGCTATTTCGAGAGCGCCCTTCCATTTTCATTGATTCAGACCCTGTCTATTTGCAGCTCAAATTAGATAAGGGAGACAGAAGTCTGGCGGCTATTCTCGATGCTCATACACTCCATTTCACTTTTGGTGAAAATATCGGCAAGGCGGGGTCGAGTTTGCCGACTGGGGGTTATATGTGGCATCCAACTCGTCAACCTATAACAATGGGCCTCTGGGAAAATGCTGAGTCACTAGGACGTGCATATACAACCGTCGGAACGTGGAATTCGAAAGGGCGAGACCTAGAATACCAGGGCGAGACGTTTAAGTGGTGCAAACGATCCGAATGGTGCCGCTTCTTGGATGTCCCTCAACGAACCACAAAGACTTTTGAACTGGCGATGGATGTCGACAGTGTACCGGGGGACGTCGAACTACTCACTGCGAAGGGCTGGCATATAGTTGATCCAATCCAGACCTCAATCGATCCATGGCGGTATCGTGATTATTTGCGCGGTTCTCGAGGCGAATTCACGGTCGCGAAAGACATGAATGTTCGTCTTCGCAGCGGCTGGTTTAGCGATCGCGCGGCCTGCTACCTCGCCGCAGGCCGACCGGTCGTGGAACAGGACACCGGCTTCGGCCAGGTGCTCCCTCTCGGCCCCGGGCTACACGCGTTTAATACTGTAGATGAGGCGACGGAAGCCGTGCAGATGATCGAGCGCGATTATGACCGAGCTAGCGCTCACGCGAGCGAAGTGGCGCGCGAATACTTCGCCGCGGATCGGGTCCTGGGTCCCATGTTGAGCCAAGCCATATAGGATAGAAATGAAATGTCTAAACAAAGTCTGAAAGTGAAAGAAAACTGGCGCCACTGGACGCCCGAGCTAGCCAAGATTTTTTTGCGCAGCGGTCCGGAGGGAAAGAGCCACCGGTCCCGCGCGAAAGTCCTCAGCTTGCTTGACGGTGCGTCATCCATTCTCGACGTCGGTTGCGGCAATGGCGTCATGTTTGAAATGATTCGCGAGAAAGGGCTTGATCTCGACTATCTCGGAATCGATGTAACCGAAAAACTCTTGGCGGTAGCACGCGAACTGTTTCCTGCTGATGCGCATCGATTCCAGCAAATGTCACTGTATGACTTAAAAAAATTGCGGCGTAAGTTTGACGCGGTCGTGGGCCGTCACGTGCTTGAGCATTTACCGGATTACGTCCCCGCAGTACAGTACCTTTATTCCTGCGCTAGGAAAAAGTTGATTCTTGTATTTTTTCTACCTCCTCAGCCGCTTGCTTCTGGCCACAAGCGGGATGAAAAGTTTGAGCGTGATTTTTATAATCATACCTACGACCTAGGAAAATTCATTCATCACCTTTCAAGCGAGCTTTCGCCCGCACCTAGTGAGATTCGAATTCATCTGCGCCAAGGCGGGGGAGATCCCTGGATGCCATGGGCCGATCGGCAAAACGTTATTTATGAGGTGATTCGCCCAAATAAGACAAGGAATTTAAGAGCAACGAAGCGAACCGATAAAGGTAACCGCCACAGCAACAAAGCCGTTTAGGCACCCTCGGCTCCATAGAACCGGATGGCCGCAAAAACGGTCATGACTTGATGGAGATCAAGACGCCAAATAGTTCAGCGCATTATATGCCCCAGCTTGATGGCCTGCGTGCCTTCGCTGTCGGCGCTGTGCTGATACGCCATTTTTTTTATCCAGAAAGGATTGGCGGCATCGATTTCGCGCTTTTAGCTGTTTGGCTATTCTTTGTTCTGAGCGGCTTTTTGATCACGGGAATCTTGTTACGATCACGAGATCAAGTTGAATATCATGGCCATCAGAGGTATCTCGAGCTTCGACAATTCTATATCCGGCGTTTTCTGCGTATCTTTCCTTTATACTATCTGGTGCTCTCTATCGCTGCGCTCCTTGATTTGAGTGACGTGCGCGACACGATTTTCTGGCATTTGGCTTATGCGTCAAATTATCTTTTTGCGATCCAGGGCCAATATGGGTCGGTGACGGGACACTTGTGGTCGTTGGCCGTCGAGGAACAATTTTACCTTTTATGGCCCGCGCTCATTTTATTTGCTCCTCGACGATTTCTATTGAAAGTTATTATCACGGCAATCGCCGTTGGCCCGACGTTCCGTCTTTTCGGTCATTTTCTTGATTTTAACTGGGTTACTCGGTACGCAGTTTCACCCGCCTGCCTCGATTCGCTCGGCATCGGGGCGCTTCTGGCCTACTATTCACACCACCTCGGAGCGAGACCGACGTTTATCAAACATTTTAGGCAATGCATCTCTTGGCTCGGCGTGCCTGGCGTTATTCTGGTTCTGCTCCTCCAGCGCCTGGAGCATTATGATCTCCTTCCCGCTGCGATGCAGCATTTCTGGTTTGTTCTGGAACCTGCCGCTTGGCCGCTCGTTCTTGCCTGGGTCATCAATCGTGCATCGTCGGGTTTCGGCGGCATGGTGGGCCAGATTCTCGGGTCAAAACCTTTGATTTACCTGGGCACGATAAGCTACGGGATTTATGTTTATCATCTATTTATATATTTTCTCGTCCCTCTTTTATTAGGTCAGATAAATTTCGATTTTTTTATTCTGCCGCGCACGATCCAGTTCGGGTTGCTGGTTGGAATGACATTTGGCATCGCCGCGCTTTCGTGGCACTTCTTTGAAAACCCAATCAACTCTCTCAAGGACTATTTTACTTGTGCGGCGCGCCGTCCACACCAAGGATTGCAATGGCCCAAAGCTGTCTAACCGTAAATCCTTCACTGGATCTGCGCACCGGCCGCGCCTTATTCGTTGTCGCGCTAAAGAGATCAATTCCCGGTGTGGTTCTACTCCTCGCTTACTCGTCGGTCGCCTTCCTGATTCATCCGCTCGCCAATCTTCCTTTTCACGACGACTGGACGTACGCTTGGAGTGTTGAACATTTTCTGCACACGGGTGAACTTCGAGTTCTCGACTGGTCCGTTCACTATCCCTTCGCGCAAATTCTTTGGGGCGCCTTGTTCTGCCTGCCTTTCGGCTTCTCATTTACTGCTCTTCGAGTTTCCACAGCGGTGCTCGCGTGGCTTGGAGCTTTGGCTCTATACGGCACGTTGCGCGAGTTGGGGCGTGCGCGCAGTGAAAGTCTGATTGCGACTGCTGTCCTTGTCGCCAATCCTGTGTTCTTTGTTCTCGGCTTCTCTTTTATGACGGATGTCCCGTTTCTGAGCTTTGCCAATATAGCTTTCTTCTTCATCGCGCGGGGACTCTCCCGGAGAAGGTCTCTTGAACTCTATGGGGGCTGCATCCTTGCAGCGTGTGCCCTCTTCATTAGACAAATAGCCGTTGCGATACCCGCCAGCCTACTACTTTATTTTCTTTTTACGCCATCTCACAGGTCGTGGAAATATCTTTTACCCACCAGTGGAATTTGTCTGCTGTTCTGCCTTGCCCCTATTTTAACTGCTCAAATCTTTGGTGTGACATCTGCGTCTAAAGCGTTGACGACTTGGGTGATCGATTTTTGGCTCCATCGTTATACCCAAGCAGTGTCCGGCCTATTGCGAATTTTTATGCATACCGGCCTTGCCCTTCTCCCTCTGAGCATGTCCATAGTCACCTCGGTCTACAGGCGGCCCTTGTTTTGGGGTGTTGTTGCCGCTTTATCTATTCTAACGGGCTGCTCGATGTTGTTTGCGGGCGAAATTCCCAAACCGCAAGATGGGATGTGGCAGTTGAATACACTCGGCAGAGAACGTCACCTCCTGCAGGGTCCACCGGCTTCTGATTTCTTACCGCCGTGGTTGAATCCTCCTATTTTCGTACTTTCGCTTTTTTCTTCTGCAGTGATTATTGTGAAAGTTGTCGATATAATCCGCGCTCACATTGCAAACCCACTCGGTCTTTTCGTTTGTTATGCGTCCATCCAACTTGCCATTATCATGGCTCTCTGGTTCTTTGGTCCATGGGGCTCTGATCGCTACTCCCTAGTCCTGCTTCCGCCTCTCATCGCGATAGCCGCCAGCGGATCATTTAACTCAAAAGTGGCGCTCGCCGGCGTCACGGTTCTTTTTGCTGTATCCCTGCTCGTAACATGGAACGAGAATCAAACCAGCCGCGCCATCGCTCAGGGAGTGGCGTGGCTTCGCGCAAAGGATATTCCCCTGGCCAGCATTGATGCCGGTTACGTGTTCAACGGCTGGAACCTCTACGCCCATCCGCAAAATCTATCGGCCGGTGCCGTACCCCAGACAGATGTTCCTCTTGTTACCTCAAGGGAGAATAAACCTTACGTAATCGCAGCGTCCCCGCTTTCGGGGTATAAAGTGCTTCGCGAATATAGCTGGTTTATTCCCTTCCGATCATTAAACTACAAGATTTATGTCCTAGAGGAGCTGCCCAGCGGATCGAATGGCCGCGCTCATTTCGCCAGGTGAGGAAAATGGTAGCGCAATCGGATGTTGGTTTTAGTGAGGTTCGTTCGCATGCATCAAACCACTCCGGCTCGACGTCGAGAACTAAATTTGCCGTGCTCGGCGGACTATTTTTACTAAGCATTTTCATCGGCCAGGGAATTGTTTTTATTCGGACCAACTCTCAAACGATCGACGAAGCCATGCATCTTGCGGCGGGCTATGCATATCTTGCAACAGGAGACTTTCGCATCGAGCCACAAAACCCGCCGCTCATCAAAGAGCTTCTAGCCCTGCCACTTTTCCTAGCTTATCGACTGCCTTTCAATCCGGACCCTCAACAGTGGCACGACGCAAATGGCTACTTGATTGGGCAGGAGCTGCTATACAGATCAACAGTTCCGGCCGATCGGATCCTGACTTGGGGTCGTCTGCCGAATCTCTTTCTTGGGTCGTTGCTGGTGGCTCTCAGCGGCTGGTGGGCTTACCGGCTTTGGGGTGATAGCGCAGCCCTGCTGGCCGTTGCGCTTGCCTGTGTCGATCCGAATCTCGTCGCTCACTCCTCGCTCGTCACCACCGATATCGGAGCAACTCTGTTCATGTTTCTTGCCGTTTACCTGCTCTGGGAGTTTCTCAATTCGCCCGGCTGGTCGCTTTTGGCAGGCACGGGAATCTCCACAGGTATGGCCCTGCTCTGCAAATTTTCCGGGATCCTTCTGATCCCCATCCTTGGCCTCGTCGTTGCCGGCTCTGCCCTGATGAACCGCGAGCTATTTGCTTTTTTGCCAGCAAGACAGAAGCAAAGCGGCCCTCTGAACAGGTTACTGCAATCAGCAATCATCCTTGCGTTCATACTACTTGTTGCTCTATTGCCGATTCTCCCGGTTTATTTCTTTCAAGGATTTCGCCCCTGGCTCGCGGGTCTTCAGCAATTTCTGACTTTATCGGAAGAAGGCTTGCCCGGCTTCCTCATGGGAGAGCATTCGCCGCATGGCTGGTGGAGTTATTTTATATTTTCTTTTCTCCTCAAGACACCGATCGGGACCTTGATCCTCATCGCGGCCTCGCTGATTTTTTACCGTGCTGGCAGATCGCTTGCTGGGCGTGAAGCGCTGTTTCTGCTGGCGCCGGTGCTGATCTTTTTTATCGCGACTACTCAGGCGAAGGTCAATATCGGGATTCGCCATATTCTTCCAGTCTATCCGTTCCTCTTCGTCCTGGCCTCCCGGCTGGCGACGGTCCGCTTAAGCCGCATCTGGCTGGCGCCGACGCTGATCGGCACGCCGGTACTCTTAACCGCTCTCTCTGTGCTCTGGATCGCGCCGCATCAGCTTGCGTATTTCAATGAATCGGTCGGCGGCTCGGGGCAGGGTTACCGTTATTTAAGCGATTCCAATCTAGATTGGGGCCAAGATCTAAAAGGACTGAAAGCGTACATCGAAAAAGAAAAGCTGCCAATTATCTATTTGTCCTATTTCGGCACGGCGCCGCCGTCCTATTACGGCATTCGCTACCAGGATGTCGCGAGTAAAGGCACCTTAACGCCGCCTCCGCCTGAAAAGGTCCCGGACAATGCGCCACGCAAGATTCTTGCGATCAGCGTTTACAACTTGCAAGACGTTTCAACTGCCTCAGATCCGCTGTTCCGCTGGCTTCGGCTGCGCGAGCCGATCGCCAAGATCGGCTACTCCATTTTCGTTTACGATCTGACGAATGATCCGGTCGGCGTCATGATGGTGAAGCACACTTCAGCGCTTGTAGGCCTTGTGCCGGCGCCCGATCAATCCATCGATTCAAAGCAGGCGAAAGGATGACCGACGAGTCGTGCGCCCGCGGCGCGATGCGGTTGAGGGTATCTTTTATTTTAAACCCAAGCATTGCGTCTTCGTCGGCTCCTCATGGTTCTCATTTTGATCTATGAGGAAAAGTTCGTTGGCTCGGGCGAAGCTCATGAGATAGCGTCCCCATCACAAGCATTTGGGTTTGGTATTCCATCAGGCTTTTTCGCTTGTTCGCCAATTCCTCATCAGATAGTGCAAATGACATCCACTCTGTTCCCTCTTGAGGAAAGCCTTCAGGAGGATTTAGCCGCGCTCCCGTGCCCGCGCCACTGCCAACCCGCCATTGGCGAAAGTGAACAAGGAAGTGACGACCTTGGGATCAAGCGTGGGATAGTTCTTTCTATAGGCTTTTAAAGATTTGCTGACAAAAAAGTACGTTGAGCAATGATCGGAATGTCGATCCCTGGGATCAGCGACCACGATGAGAGACGGATGAAAATCCAGGAGCAATTTTTCTATCTCTCGTTTCACGTCCTCGCCGTCAAATTCTACATTTGCGAGCAGGGTATCGTCGAGTTGAGGCCGATCTTCCAACGTAAAAGGAGAGCGAAAATAGGGGCGCCGGTCAAGCCAATACTTCTGGAGAAGATTGCGCAGTCCGCCGTCAGGAAAGTTCAAGAAAACTGTATCCTGCTTCTTCATTCCCATCACGCGAAGCGCCTGACGCGCTTCCTTTTTGCGCAGCTTCCCATAGTTCCGGTAATCTTGCGCCATGGGCCGGGCGATGCGGTTTTCCTTTTCTACGCCTTCAGGAAAACCGTCGCCGCTGGTCATAAACACGACTTTGACGGATCCTCCAAGGCTAAGTACCCGCTGTATGAGACCTCCGGCTGCCAGAGTCTCATCGTCTGGATGCGGGGAAAAGACCATCAGGCGGGTGTTCTTAGATAGAAATGGCTCGAGACGCTCCGGTGCGTCTGTTCCGTGTGAGCAAGGAGTTGGCGCCAGCGCACAGACAATGAAGCTTAGCAAATATCTTCGCCATTGACGCGACCACCGACTTCCCGTTTGTTGATTTCGCCTCTCGATCGAATAATCTCCTAAATTGTCGATCTCGTGAATAATAGCTGCATATAACATAATCGGCGGATCTACCAGAAGTAGCAATGAATGGCTCATTCGAGGTGATGAAAGATTTTGATGCCCTCTGAACGGGCGGCGTCAAGCTCATGCCTCGAGAGGAGAGTTGGATCACCGGGCTCGGGCAACGTACCAGAATTTGAAATGGAGGATCTATGGCCAATGGATCGAAGCGCCGAATGGGCTTAGAAAAGATGCGTTTAGAGTATTGCAAATTTCGCAGCAGCGTGGAGTCGGACGGACTGCGCGTCCCTGGCCGCGACGACCAATAGCAAATATCGGCTATTCGATTTTTATCTACGATCTCACCGACGATCGACAAGATTTAACAAAGCTGGAACAGAGATATGCTAAGGCAGGGACCGAACCCACGCCCTGACAAGGCCGGATCCATCCACGCCTAGAGGGGACCGGAGAATCAAAAGGTGCCGTGGATCAAAGAAGTGGAAAAAGCTTCTAAAAGTTGCCATTAACAACTGAGCTTAATCTCCTGCGGCTGTGTGCACAATAAAATTGCGCGCAGAGTCAATTCGAAAGCATTGTAAGAGATCCAACCGGCGCACATCTCCGAAGGAATTCAGTACCGCACCGAAGATCGTAAGAATCGTAATATTTGATAACCATTATCCAGCCCTCGCAACCGCTTCGTCGTGCACAGCAACGCGTCGAGCCAACTCAGGCACAGCCGTCACTTCCACGATGGAGGCGGGTCCGCTCCCATTGGCGTGTACCAGAAGTTGGCGAGAGTGGAAGGCACGCAGCGTCGCTCGATGGCCTACGCTGAATACAGTCGTACCGCCAAGCCGCTCGCGCACCAATCGATAAAGCCGCGCCTCCGTAGCTTCGTCAACCGCCGAGGTCGCCTCGTCGAGAAAGAGCCAATCGGGTTTCTGGACCAGCGCTCGAGCGAAGGCAATCCGCTGCTGCTCGCCTGGGGAAAGTTGGAGGGCCCAATGGCCAACCTCGTTAAGTCGTTCGGCCAGATCACGGAGCCCGACGGCCTGGAGAGCTTCGCGCACGGTCGCGTCCTCGATACCGTTTTCCGGCATCGGATAACCCACAACTTCCCGAAGCGTGCCAATCGGCAGGTACGGCTTCTGCGGTAAAAAGAGAATGTGCGAGCCACATGGCACACGGATCTCGCCGCGTCCAAACGGCCAAATGCCCGCGA
>WNGO01000597.1_pt1 | contig 31104 bp, 27 predicted proteins | sample 5400511 | NCBI WGS metagenome assembly WNGO01 (sample SAMN13153380, study PRJNA577476) | soil metagenome | isolation source: 20 cm soil or saprolite under Garry oak tree replicate 2 | place: USA:California | collected 2016-06-15 | reverse complement strand
CAATCGCCGGGAGATCGCGCAGATGCAACCGCGCGTCTTCACGGACGTCCTCCGTCGTGTCCCGGGTGTGGTGATCCAGTCGACCCCCGGGCCCTTCGGGCCCAGTGAACAGATTCGGATGGGCCGTACCACGGGGATCGGGGGAGGGGGGAGCGCCTGTCCGGTACTGTTTTACCTGAACGGCACGCCCTTCCCGGTGACGGGCGACGTCTCGATCGACCAGTACATCGCGCCCGAGGACATTATCGCGGTGGAGATCTACAACGGTGCGTCGCAGATCCCGTCCCAGTTTCAGGCCAACCTGCTGAACGCGCGGTGCGGCGTGATTGCCATTTGGACGCGTGTCGGCAACGAGCGCGACCGCGCGTCCGATCCCCCCAAGAAGTGACCGTTTAGTTCGGCGGGGGGGGTGGGTTCTCGGGCGTGTCGCCTCCGCCAATGGAGCCGAGCAGCCGAGCCGCCAAGAGGGCGGTTCCGGCTATGATACCCGCCGTGAGCCAGCTCTTTCCCTTGTTCAGGCGCCTTTCGGTCGGATGGGTGAGAGTCGAGCGGGGAAACCTGACCAGCTCATGGTTCCACGTTATCGACGTGCCGCCGCGATACTCGACGCGCATCATCCGTAGACGCCATGAATCGGCGTCCGCCGCGTCCACTACCCCCTCCACTTGCACGGCGCCCGGGCCGAGGGTATTGCTCAGCGCGAGGACACCAGAGTCGGTCACCAATGCGACGATCCGCGTCTCCGGCGCCGGCACCGGGGTGGTGAGCGGGGTCTCGGAGTAGCACCCCGCCACCAGTGGCGCGACCCAGATGCCGAACCGCAGTGTGCGTTTGCGGTGCATGCCTGCCCTTAGCAGGCGTCCTTGTCGTTCCAGTTCCGCACCGGCGACTCCGCCGTTGTACCCGTCGGATACGCCGACGGCAGCGGGATGTGCGGATTCGACGTGCGCTCCGCCGACCCGTACGGCCACCGACCTAACACCTCGGTGCGCGTACCGAAGGGCGTTAGCTGTGGAATGCACGTGCGTTTGTAATCAGACCACACGTCGGCGTTCTGATACATCGCGATGTACTTCTCCAGCATCACGTCGGTGAACGAGACGTTGCCGAGCGCCGGCATGCCGACGGCGGTGCGCACCGCATCGACGTGCCCGACCGCGCCGGCCGAATCGCCCGTCATATACTTCGCCTCGGCCAGGATGAGCTGGTTCTCCGCCCATGTCACAATCGGTTGCCGGAACGTGAACACGCGCCGCACAGCCGTGTTGATGACCGACGGAGCACACGTGGCGGGCGCCGCAGGGCAGCCGGGCGGCCGAATCGTCGAATTGTTCTGGTCCGCCCCTACGAATTGGCTGTTCGTGCTGGGGTCGAAGTACGCCGCGAGGCGAGGGTCGTTGCGGGTCTTCAGAATCTGCACCAACACGTCGCCCGCCACGACATCCTGGCGCGTCGACAGGAACTCCGCCCAGATGTTCGCGTCGAAGTCCTGAATCGACCCGTGGAACGTTCGGAAGTCCCCGGGCGCCTGGCCGTTCATTGCCTGCGATGCATTCGCCGCCGCTTCGGAGATACCATTCTGCGCCGCTGCCAGGGCCAGCACGTACTCAGCGTTGCCGTTGCGCTCCACCAAGTGGAGGTGGAAGCGCGCCTTCAACGTGTAGGCCGCCCGAATCCAGCGCTGGATCTGCGTCGCGCGCGCCACGGCCGTGGCGCAGTAGATCAAGTCTCCTTCCGCGGGAACGCAATTGCCCGTGGCTCCTGTAGCGGCCGTCTGCAGTGCCGCGATCCCCTCGTCCAGGCGCGCCTGGACCGCCGCGTAGATGCTCTCCTGCGAATCGAGCACGGGCTCCGCGATGTCAGGATTGACCGCTTCGCTGTAGGGAAGGTCACCCCAGACGGACGTCGCCGTACCCATCGCGAGGCCTTCCCAGACCTTCGCGATTCCGTACAGGAACTGATCACCCGACGTCTGGGCCGCGGCCTGAATGTTCCGGAGCGCCAGCAGCCCGCCGCCCGTGTAAAAGCCCGACATCTGACCGGAGATGTCGCCCTCTGTCACCGCGTACTGCGTGCAATACGAGAGCTGCTGGTTGTTGCTGCCGATGAGCTGCTGTGTGTAGATGCCCGCGCAACGCGCGATCTGACCTTCCAGGCGCGTCGCCATGTTCGACTGCATGGCGATCAACTGCTGCAAGGCCGTAACTTCGAGCGGGTTGTTGGGGTTCTCCGTCAACCCCGGACCACTCAAGAATTCGGTGCACCCCGCACCACACAACAACAGCGCGAGGACGGTTCCTGCTTTGCTGGACGTAGTCATCGGGTCCTCGGCGCGTTAGTGGTAGAAAGTGAGCTGCATGACCCAGGTGCGCGCGAGCGGCGCGTTGAACCAGTCGATGCCGCGATTGGCGTTCTGGGCGCCACCGAGGTTGATCTCCGGATCGTAGCCGCTGTAATCGGTCCACAGCTTCAGGTTACGACCGGACACCTTCACGTCCAGCTGCTGCATCCCCACGATCTTGTTCACCCAGGGGCCCCTGAAGGAGTACATCACCGACACCTCCCGGAGCCGGGTGAACGTCCCATCCTCGAGCCGGGTCGTGATCGGGCCAGCATTGGAGCCCAGAGCGGTGAACCAGTTCTCGCCGATGGGCACGGCTTTCCCCGCACCTGGCCCGACCACCGGACCATTCAGCACGTCGCACGTCTTGTTGTAACAGGTCATGTCCTTGCCGAACGTCCGCTCGTTGCCGGTGCAAGTGGACAGTGTAGGGCATACGGCCCGCTGCTCGGTATCCTTGTGCGTGCCGTACTGGTCCATCGAAGAACGGGTCATGTTGAGCACATCGCCGCCCTGACGGTGATCGAGGAAGGCGCTCAACTGGAACCCTTTGTAGTTCGCCGAAAGCGAGACGCCGGCGGTCCAATTGGGCCACGGGTTTCCGATCGCTCGCACGTTCGGATCCATGATCGGGAAGCCGCTGCTGCTGATGTACAGCGCGCCGTCCGGCTGCCCCTGGCAATACTTCCCCACGGTGTCGTCGACGATCATATCGAGGCCACGTCCACAGCGGGCGAAGTCGTTGGCGCGCCACACGCCCAACGGATACCCGATCTGCGCGTGGGTGGTCTGCCCCGAGAATGAAGAGCCGATTCCGGTCTGGCAGCGCGGCACCTTGGCCTCGGGACCGCAGGTTTCCACGGACGCCATCGGGACGTCCCCCGCGATCTGGCTCGCGGTGGCGCCCAGACCGGTCACGAGGTTGCGGTTCTGCGCCCAGTTGGCGCCGATGTCGATGGAGAGATCGGGCTTCTGCAGCGCGCGGACGCTGGCGGTCAGCTCCCAGCCCTTGTTCGTCAGCGCGCCCGCGTTGATGTTCTGGAGGGTAAAGCCCGTGGACGGCACGAGATTCACGCTGAACACGACGTCCTGGGACTTGGAGTCGTACCGCGTCACGGACAGATCGGCGCGACCCCGGAACAGGCTCAAGTCGACGCCGCCTTCGAACTCCTTCACCCGCTCCGGCTTGATGTCGGGGTTGCCCTTTGTGCCGGAGGCGTACAGCCCGCCTACGCCGTTCAGCGTGGTGCCCTGAAGCGAGCCGGGGTTGAAATCGGCGAACGAGTTGGTCACGAACACATCCTGCGTAGCGTACAGCGGCGGCTGCTGGCCACTCTCACCATACGCCAGCCGCACCTTGCCGAAGCTCACGATCGCTTCGGGAAGATGCACGGCCTTCGAGAAGCTCCACGCGGCGCTGCCACCCGGATACCAGGCGCGCTGGTGTCCGACACCGAAGGCCGAGTTGCCGTCGTTGCGGATGCGGCCCTGCAGGAAGAGCTGATCGTACAGGTCGAGGTTGGCCTGCGCGAAGTACCCTTCCAGCCGGCGGCGCGTCTCCTGATCATTCGGCGTGGTGCGAGACGTCGTGTTCTGCAGCTTGAACGGCTCGGGCGCGAGCAAGACCTGTCCCTGAACGTCGACCTGGCGGAAGTACGTCTCGTTCAGGTTCTGGCCCACGGTAAGGGCCCCCTGCACTTTGGAGCTGAATTGACGGGTGCCGGTGGCGGTCAGCGTATGGTCGAACGTGCGATCGTAGAACTGCCAGCGCTCGAGTGAGCCGCCGTTCGTCCCGGAGCTGGCCATGCCGTAGCCGTAGGTACGGTCATCGCTGTTGTAGTCGCCCCCCAAAGTCCAGTTGACCTGGAGCCACAAGAGCGGCTTCCAATTGGCGTTCACGGTGCCGAAGGCACGGCCCGTCTGCCCCAGGAGATCGTCGTCATAGAGCGCGTAGAAGGGATTGTCGAAGCCGCGGTTGGTGGTGAATGCGAGCGGCCCCGGATTCGGGAACCGCCACGAGCGGTGCAGTCCGTTCAACGTGTCGAGATACTGGTGGGCATTGAAATCCGGCGGCTGGCGCAGCGCCCCGATCCCGATGCCGTTGATCGAGTTGCCGCGGTCCAGGCCGCTCGTCTTGGTCTGTACGGCCTGGCCGGTCGCGCTGATGGTCAGGTTGCCGCCCAGCAGCAGCGAGCCGCTGAACCGCGCCGTATAGCGCTGATACGAGTCCCGATCCGATACGACGAAGCCGTCCTGATTGAGCTGGCCAGCCGAGATGTAGAACGTGGCGCGGTCACTGCCCCCCGACAAGGTCAGGTCGTTTTGGATGCCGTGGCCCGTCTCGAATATCTCGGCGCCATGGTCGTAGGTAGTCGTCCCGGGAGCTAACTGCGGCCCCCACGAGAAGAAGTTCGAGTTGATCGAGCAATTTATCGTAGGGCAATTCGACGAGGCGCCCTTCGAGCCTACACCGTACTGGCGCTGCACGGGCACCGTCCGGACCGGCTCGTCGAACTGCATCGTCGATCGCAGGCTGAACTGAGTCCGGCCTGGGCGCCCCTTCTTGGTCGTGATCAGGATGGCGCCCGCCGAGCCGGCGGCGACACCGTAGATCGACGCGGCGGAGGCGCCCTTCAGGATTTCGATGGACTCGATATCCTCGGTGTTGATGTCCGCGGCGCGGTTGGGAGTCGGTGCGCCGGACAGCGGTGCGGCCGCCCCGGTCCCGAGCTGGTTCGTGCCCTCCTGTCGGGTGACGTTGCTCACCGGCACGCCATCCACGTAGATCGTCGGCTGGCTCGTCCCGAACGTCTTCGCTCCGCGGATTTGGATGGAGGTCGAGGCGCCCGCGTCACCGCTCGCCTGGTTGGTGAGCACATTCGGCACCTTGCCGGCGAGCGCCTGCACGACGTTGCTCTCGTTCGTGCGCTTGATCGTTGACGCATCGACCGTCGTGAGGGCCGTTCCGAGCTTCTCGCGCGTCTGCTCGGTGCCTGCACCGGTCACCACGAGCTCGTCCAGGCGAAGCGGATCGGATACCAGCGTAAAATCCTGTGTGATGGAGCCGGGCCGGAGCGTGATCTGCACCGATTGCGGCTTGTAGCCGAGCATCCGGGCCGTGACCGCGACGGGCTGCCCGGACACGCGCCCGGCGGGCAGGATCAGCGAATAGGTGCCGTCATCCCGCGTGACGGCCGCCACGTAGAGTGATGGGACGCGTACGTCCGCGGCCGCCAGCGGTGTGCCGGCAGCGCCAACCACTCGCCCGGTAATAGTGGTTTGCTGCTCTTGAGCGGCGGCTTGGCCCAGCGCGAGGAGAACCAGCGCGAGACAGGGGACCAACCGACGAACGACGGTGACCATAATTCCCTCCCGTAGACGGTGTAGGGTGGGAGTGGACTGCATGGACCTGCGGAGGAAGACAAAAAAAGGCCGGCCGCGCCCGCGTGGGAACGCGGCCGGCCGGGTACAGACGGAGTTGTCTGCAGTCGCAGACTGCGCAGCTCGAGCGTGACGGTCATGAGCGCTCGGACGATTCGCTGCGGTTATGGTGTGGCGTGCTCGCCACTCTTGATCCTGAGAGTTGAAATACGCCGAGCTGGGAGGCGCGTCAAGACCCGCCGGAGCACTTCCGTGCCCGGAGTGGTGAGCGGGCGGCAGCAAGAGCGGGACGCCTAACAAGAGACGGCAGACCTCGGCCGGGACGGTTCCGGCGCCCGGACGGCGGGCTGTGGACGCTGCGCATCATCGCAAGTGTCACGCCACTACATATTTCCGCACGCGACCGCGCGACTGTGGCGTCGACGCAACAGCTAATTACTTCGAGAAATCCACCTTTGGGGCCTGCGCCGCGCCCGGCGTCTCAAGCTCGAAGTACGGCCGCGGTCCCTTCCCGAGCACCTTGGCCGTCAGGACTTGGGGGAAACGGCGGATGTAGGCGTTGTACCGGTTCACCGCGTCGTTGTAGTCCTGCCGCGCGACCGCGATCCGGTTCTCCGTGCCTTCGAGCTGGTCCTGCAGCGCGCGGAAGTTCTCGTTCGACTTGAGCTGCGGGTAGTTCTCCGCGATCGCGAGGAGGCGACCGAGCGGCGCCGTCAGCTGGGCGTTGGCCTGGGCCATCTGCTGCAGGTCACCACCCTGCACTGCCCCCGCCAGCCTGGCGCGAGCCTCGGCGACTTCGGTGAAGACGGTCTGCTCCTGCTTGGCGTACCCTTTCACCGTCTCGACCAGGTTGGGAATGAGATCGGCCCGCCGCTGCAGCTGCACCTTGATCTGGGAGGCAGCGGCGTTCACCTGCTCATCGTACGTCTGGATCGTGTTGTACCCGCAACCGACGACCGCCCAGCCCACAACAACGATCGCGGTCCCCAACGCGCAACGCTGCCTCCAGGCCATGTGCGAATCACTCCTCCCCGAACTGTGTCAGGTCATCCGGTTCACGTACTCCGCCGTCCGCGCCACCGCTGCAAGATAGGCGGTCGCTAACGGTCCCCCGGCACCTCCATCCAGCCGCGGTACCGGACCACCCTGCGCGTGGTCCACGAGCGGTGCGAGGGCCTCTCCTGAGAACTGGATCAGCGCGGCGGCGCTGCGCAACAGCTCCGTCGGGTCGGCAGGCGCCGGTCGGCCGGCGAACCGCAGCACGGCGCGCAGCATCGTGAAAAAACCGCCGGCGCTCCCTACGACGACCCGCGCGAGCTGTTTCGGATTTCCCGCGGCCGCCGCGTACGCCTGGCGCAGCCGCACGAGCTTGCCCATCAGCTCGTGCTCGAGCTGGCGCCGCAGATCGTCGCGATTCACGTCGATCCCGGCCCACGGGTCGCGTCCGGCGAGCAGGCGCGACGCGTCGCGCATGTCCTCGTACTCGATCGGGAACGCGTCGGCCGAGGTACGCCACTCCTGCTCCGTGAAGATGAGCGGTGCGGGCTGGCCCGCGCGGGTCCAATCGCGCATGGCAGGGGCGAGCGCCTCGAACAGACCGGGGTCCACGGTATCGCAGATCAGCAGCGTGTTCACGTCGGATCGCTCGGGCACGTGCGTCCCGCGCGCCCACGAGCCGTAGAGGAGCAGCGCGACCAGCCGGTCGCCGAGGGCGCGCGCGACCTGCGCGGCGAATTGCTCGAGTGGTGGCTTCGTGGTCATCCCTGGGTTTCGCTCATCGACGTGACCTAGAATCGTCCTCCCGCTCCTCCACCAGAGAACCCTCCTCCCCCTCCGAATCCCCCGAACCCACCGCTGAATCCTCCCCCCCCTCCCCCCCCCCGTCCACCTCCCCAACCTCCCGAACCTCCCCAACCTCCCCCAACACCGTAGCGGAAGGGGAGCAGGAGAATGCGGCCCCGCGTCACGAGAATCAACAGGATCACCGCGACGATGATCCACGTGATGGGTATCGGGAACGGCGCGGGCGCACGCGTGCCCTCCGGTTCGGCCGTGCCGGTGAGCGTCACGCCGAACTCCTGCGCGATTGCCTGGGCGATGCGATCGACGCCGCGCGCCAGCCCCGCGCCGTAATCCTCGCTCGCCAGGTACGGCGACATCGCGTCCCGGATCCGACCCACCCGCGCGTCCGTAAGAAATCCCTCGGCACCGCGGCCGGTCGCAATGAAGAGCTGCCCGGTGCCGGGGCGGTGATTCTTGCGCGGCACGAGCAGGACCACCACGCCGAGGTTCTTCGCGGGATCGCCTGCCTCGCCCTTCACCCCGACGCCCCATCGGCGACCGATCTCGAGCGCCACGTCCGCGGCCGGCCGGTCTCCGATATCCGCGAGGGTCACGACCGCGATCTCCCCCCGCGTCTTCTGGCGCACCTCGGCGATCACCGCTTCCATGTGCGCGACCGACGCGGCGTCCAGCACGCCGGCGAAGTCGTTCACGTAGCCCCGGGGTGGAGGCAGCGCCAGCGGGACCTGCGCCTGGGCAATAAGCAGCAGCGCCGTGAGTTGCAGCATCGCGGGGCAAGTTACACGGGCCCTTCCCCGAACGGTATCCGGACTCCCCTCGCCTTGACGGCACCGCAACACGGCATGAGTATCAGATGGAAACGGACGGGCACATATGAAGCGTCGTCACGCATCCCTCGTCGTCATGCTCCTCGGCTGCGGGCCGGGTGTCCACAGCGGCGGCTCCAACGCTGGGCCGGCTGGGACGTTCCTGATCACCGCAGAGCAGATCCAGAGGTCGGGCGCACGCACGGCGTGGGAAGCGCTCAAACAGAACGCGCCGATGCTCACGCTCCGCGACGATCGGAACGGTCGGCCCGCGAGCATGGGGCGGCGCGGCCGCTCCAGTTTCCTGCTCGACGAAGCGCCCGTGATCATGCTCGACGGCGTGCGGGTGCCGGACTTTCATGCACTCGATACCATCGAGGCCCAATCGATCCTCACCATCGTCATCTACAATGGTGTCGAAGGCACGACGTACTACGGGACCGACGCGGTGAGCGGCGTCGTCGTGATCAGGACCAAGGACGGACGGCCCTCCTAGACGCGAAAGGAGGGAGCGGCATGGCTCCCCCCCTGCGGCGTTGCCTCCTCTTCTCCCTTAGGGATCCCGATTCAAGCACGCCGAGAAGTTTGGATTTTGCTTCTCGGTGATGGGTATCGGGAAATTCACGTCGGTACCATAGGTTGCAAAATTGACCTTGAAGTACGGCCCCGTGGGGAACACGGAGTTCACAGGCAGTTCGTACCCTCCCTGCGTCTTTGGCCGCACTAGCCGGCGCATATCCCCGAGCCGGTGTGCCGTGAGCCACAGCCAGCGGGCCCGCTCGGCGAACAACAGGTTCACCGCTCCGCCCGACGCCGTGATATTTGCGGTGCTGAGAGCGGACAGCGCGCCGATCGGTTCCGTGGTCGGGTCGGCCGGGTCGAACGGGCTGGGATCGAAGTACCCCCGACTGGCGGCGTTCGTGCGCGGGTCGTTCAACTGCGCGAGGAACTGACCGCCTGCGAGCGTATCGCCCGCCTGAAGCGCCGCTTCGGCTTGAATCAGCCTCGCCTCCACCCCGGTGGCGACGGTGATCGACGTCTTGCGGCTGCCGTAGCGCTGCTGCGTCCACAGAGTAGTCGACCCGTCGAACCCCGTGAGGGTGTCGCCGGCTTGATCGACAAAGACGCGCCATGTCGTGCGGCGATCGGAGACGGACCGGAACCGGAAGCCGTTCCCTCCCTCCAGGTCTGCCACGGCATACCGTTGGTCAGGGAAGTTGCCATTGTACACACCGTTGTTTTGCCGGTCGGTATTCTCGGAATGCTCTCGCACATATGCGAAGCTCGTCGGCACGGTGGCCGCCAGCGCCCCGGCCACCGCGAAGCCACCGGTGTCCAGCACCGCGCGGGCCTTCTCCACCGTCGCGAACGCCGTCATAGTCCCGTCGGTTGTGGTGGCGAGGGCCGCATCGAACCGGGCGATCGCCGTATCGAGCACCTGACGGGTGGTCTGCGGCGCACCGTAGTTGATGTTGCCGCTCGCGTCCAGGTGGCTGACCGGGACGCCGGAGCACCAGGTCTCCGCGAAAAAGATGTAGGTCAGACCCGCGATGGCGAGCATCTCGGCGTGACCCGGGTCGGTGGGCGCGAACTGCGCGAACTGCGCCGCGGCCTTCTCGGCGGAGTTCCGGGACTGGTGCATCCGTCGGAACCAGAGGTCCACGTCCGCGTTGGTCGCCTGAATCGTCCGCGCGTCGACCTCGATGCGGGTGGGGAAGGTCTCAGAGTTGATCCACTCGTCGGCCAGGAGGCCACCGTACATGCTCACGCCTTCGGTGCCGCCCGACCCGTCCGGGTGATCTCCGGTGTATGCGATGCTGAAGTCGCCGAGCGCTCCAGCCTTGACCGTCGCCAGAGAGGCGGAATCACCCAATTGGCCGGGTTGGACAATATCGGGAATGCTGACCTTCAAGGGGTCGTTGCAGCTGGCGAACGGCGCCAGCGACGCGAGCCCGACGAGCGCGATCAGCTTGGATGTGTTCGTCATGGTATGGTCCTCGGGCTCAGAAGGTCACGTTGATGCGGGCGAAGAACTGCCGCACCGGCGGCTGTGTCAGGAAGTCGGCCTGGCTGAAATTGAACTGGCCGATGTCGTTCACTTCCGGATCCGGACCACGGTAGTTGGTCCAGGTCACGAGGTTGCGTGCCGCGCCCGTGATGCTGAGCGCGGTCGCCCCGAACGCCGCGGGCCAGGATGGGGGCGCCGTGTAGGTCAGCGACACCTCGCGGAGCTTGATGAACCCCGCATCCTGGTAGTAGCCCGTCTCCACCGAGGGCGACGTGATCGCGGCTGCCTGATCGGCCAGGGACGTCCCCGGCACTCGCGCGCCGGCGCAGATTCCGAAAATGCAGCGGAACGACTCCGTGGAGTTGTCCAGCTTGTTCCCCCACCGGCCATCGAACTGGGCGAACACGGTGAAGTGCCGGAGGAAGTGCACGTCCGTCGACAGCGAGGCCCCGTGGGTGGGCACCGACGAGCCCTGGAACGTGTCCGAGTCACCGAACGTGATCTCGGACGGCTTGATCAGGCCATCGCCGCTGGTATCGGCAAACGTGTACGGGGTACCCCAGTAGCCGCCTGCCGGGTACCCGACCTGGTTGCGCTGCGTGGCGCCCCCAAGCCCGAAGATGATCGGGGTCCCGATGGAGTCGGTCTTGAGCACCCGATTCCTGTTCCCCCACGCGCTGGCGGTGATGTTCCACTCGACGTTCGGGTTCCTCACCAGCTGAGCGGTCAGGAGCAGCTCATAGCCTTCGTTGCTGACCTCGCCGAGGTTGTCCAACCGCGTGAAGCTCTCACCGACCGACGGCGCGATCTGCACCGCGATGAGCCCGTCCTTCGAATTCTTGTTGTAATACGTCCCTTCGAAGTGGACGCGTCGATCGATCAGGTCGACGTCGAGCCCGGTCTCGAGCTCGCCCGTCTGCTCGGGCTTCAGCTTGGCGTTGCCCGCCCCGCCGATCGTGATCGCCGGCACGTCGCTGCCGTTCAGGGCGACCGCGACCGGGTTGTAGAAATGGAGGGCGTCGAGCGTGCCCGGGGCGCGGCCCGACTTGCCCCACGCGGCCCGGACCCGCAGGCTGTTCAGCCAACTCATGCGCGGGAAGAACGGCTCCTCCGAGATCACCCAAGAGCCGGACAGCTTCGGGTAGAGAATGTTGCTGAATTCTGTGCCGAACGACGAATTCTTGTCCGCCCGCACCGCTCCCGTCAGATAGAGCCGATCGCGGATTCCGACCACCTCCTCGACGTAGGCGCCGAGGGTCACGAAGGGCGCCGTCGTGTCGCCGACCGAGGGCACGACCACTCCGCCGAGTCCGCTGGTGCCGGCGACGACCTTCCGCCCCGACGCCTTCACCTGCTGAAAGGTGTTCTTGAAGTACTGCACGCCGAGGGTCGTGTTGGAAGTGACCACCGGCGACACGCGGAACGACGCCCGGGTGGCGAACGTGGCGGTGTAGGCGAAGGTCTGGGCCCGGTTGGCGTTGGCGTTGCCGTCGAGGCGGTTCTGGTCGAGCGGGATCACGCCCGGCGGCGTAAGCTGATTGTCGCCTTGGTTCGTCACGTCGTAGCCGACCGTTCCGAGCATGGTCAGGTAGCTCGCGGGCCGGAAGTTGATGTTCAGGCCTCCGGTGAACCGCTCGATATCCTGTCCCACCGCGATTTGGAACGCCTGCTGTGGCGTGAGGAACCGGTACCCTCCTTGCTGCGCCGGAAGCGCGGGATTTGAGGGGTTCCCCGTCGGCGCCACCGTATCGAACGGATAGCCGAGCAGGCCGCTCGCCACGATTCCCTGATCGTTGTTGTCGTTCTGCGGCAGGTCCAACTGACTCGACACGTAGCCGACGTTCACGGCGATGTCCATCAGCCGGCTGACCTGGTTGGTCAGGTTGGCGCGCAGGTTGGTCTTCTTCAAGTCGTTGGACGCGAACACGCCCTTTTCCCGCGCGTAGTCGCCCGACACATAGAATGTCGTGATCTCGTTACCGCCCGAGACGCTCGCGCCGTAGTTCTGGCGGACGCCCGTGCGGAACGGCGAGTTCTGGAGCAGCGGGTTGAAGCTGTCGACGCCAACGATTGTGCAAATAGGCTGGCCTGTGAGGGTGTCTGTCGTGGCCATCGACGACAGCCGGCACGATGTGCCGCTGGCCCGCCGCGAGAAGTAGTTCGCCGGCCAGTCGCCCTTGTCGTTCAGCGTGCCCCCTTCGGCAAAGGCCGTCCACGTCGCCCGGCCGGGCCGGCCGCGCTTCGTGCGAATCTGGATGACGCCGTTGGCGGCGTCGGTGCCATACAGGACCGCCGCGGAGGGTCCCTTGACCACCTCGATGCTCTCGATGTCCTCATTGTTCAGATCGTTCAATCGCGACGGCGCCTGGCCGCCGGTGAAGTTCTCCAGGTTGCCGCTCTGCGGCGCGTTGTCGACGCGCACGCCGTCCACCACGATGATCGGCTCGTTGCGGAGCGAAAGGCTCGTGGCACCGCGGATCCGGATGCGCGAGCCGCTCCCCGTGGTGCCGCCGCTTTGCATGACCTGGACGCCCGGGATCCGGGAGTTCAAGAGGTCCGCGGTGTTGGTCGGCGCGGCCTGCCGCACAATCGCCGGCGCGTCGATCGTGCCTACGGTGTTACCGAGCTCGCGCTTCAGCTGCTCCTGTCCCGTGGCCGACACGACGATCACGTCGAGCGGCACCGCGGCCGGTACGAGCGCGAAGTCGAGCGTGACGCTTTGACCGGCGCTCACCGTGACCGATTGCGTCGCGGTCGCGAATCCGATCAGGCGCACCTGCACGCTGTACTGACCGGGTGGGATCTTCGGGATGGTGTAGCGCCCTTCACGGCTGGAACGCGCCTGCAGGCTCGTGCCGGCGATCAACACGCCGGCTCCCGCAACGGGCTCGTTGTTCGACTTGTCCGTCACTCGCCCAGCCAGCGCGCCCTGCTGGGCCTGCACCGGTCCGGCCACGACGGCCGCGAACAACAGGCAAATGCGTGGAAGGTTCATGTGGTAGCCCTCTCCAGGTGGTGTGTCAGCGAATGCCGGCCGGCGCGGGCGCAACGACAGGGGCCCGCGGAGCGGCGCGGTGATGCCGGGCGACCGAGGTCCGGTAGGCCAGCCATGACGGCCTACCGGCGACTACATCTCCACGACGCTGCGAGAGGGGCGGCGGACTGGTGAGAGCAACGGGAAGCAGACGACGGATGGTGCATATGCCACTCTCCTATGACGGGTAAGAGTAGTGGGACGGCTCGGCTAAGGTGTCGCGTGTCGCGGAGAGTCGCAAGTTTTCGAGCGTTCCAAAACGGAACCCCTCCCGTCTAGAAACCATGGACGTTTGTCCGGGACCTGTCATGACCAAGAGCGCCGGGCGCTGCGCCTTTCGTCCGTTCCGGGCGCGTGGTACGTTCGCTCGCATGACCCGTGATCTCCGCGTCCCTGGACTCGCAACGGCGCTCGTCGGGCTGCTCGTGGTCGCCAACGCCTGCTTCGTGTTCAACCACGGCAAGAAGGACGAGGAATCGACCGTCCTCGAGGGTCCGGAAGGGGAGATCGCCCTGAACGTCACCAACCACAACTATCTGGACGTGGTGGTGTACGTGCTGCACGACGGCATCCAGACCCGCGTCGGGACCGTGACAGGATCCTCGTCCACGGTGTTCTTCCTGCCCACGCGACTACTGGGTCAGGGGCGGGAGATTCAACTTTACGGGGACGCGATCGGCAACGACTCCTACGCCCGCACCGACATCATCGTGGTGCAGCGCGGCCAGTACATCGAATGGACGCTCGAGACGGACTTGCGGCGCTCGAGCGTGGGCGTATTCTGAGCGAGCGCTATTGCTTGGGCGGGCGCCCCGACCCCGAATTCGGCTGCGTGCCGCTGCCGGTCAGGGAGAACGCCAGGGTTGTGGCGATGAGCCCTGCCGCACCCACGCCGGCCACCAGATAGCTGCGCCCCTTGTCGAGGCGGCGCACCTCCAGCGAGGCGATGGCGTCGACCGGCAGCGTGATGGTTTCTCCCCGCCACGACACCTCGTCTGCCCGTTTCGTTTCCACCTCCGCCACGGACACCGCCAGGCCGCGCTCATCGGCGCCGCTACCGAGATAGCGGCCGCGGACCACGAAGACATCGGGCCCGAGGTAGCGGGCCAGCTCCACTGAGCCGGAGTCACTCAGCGTCGCCGCCACGTACGCCCCCGCGTCCGGGCTGGGCGTTTCAAGCGGACGGAAGTTGTAGCACGCCGACGTCAGATACGCGGCAGCGATCAGGACTGAAACGCGCATAGGCAAGCACTCCTCGAACCGGCCGTTCACTGAGGACTGGCGCCGGATCCGCCCCCCCCCGGTGTGGTGGCCTGGGCTCCCGACCCGAAGGCCGCATAGCTCGCGAAGAAGCAAAACAGCGACGCACCAGCGAGCATCGCGGTCTTCCCCTTCGCCGCGTGGCGTTCTTCCAGCGACCGTACGAACGCATTAGGAATCAAAACGGACTCCCCCTTCCACTCAAGATTGTCGCCCCGCCGGGTCTCTACGGCGAGGGCCGACACGACCAACCCGCGCTCGGTGGTGCTGAGAAACCGGCCGCGGACCACCACCACGCTGGGACCGAGGTACGGCGCCAGCTGCTCGGACCCGTCCTGGGTGAGCGTGATGGCCACGTACGTAGACGGCACCAGCCCCGACCGCCGCACCGGCGTATAGTTGTAGCACCCCGCCTGCAACCATCCGACAGCCATCAGGAGGACGACGCCGTGACGCATGTTGCGCCTCCCCGCGGTACGCGTGTGGAAACATGCGGGGGGAGCGGACCGACCTGCGAGCCCCCTCCCCCCTTTAAGCTACAGCCATCATCGATCGCATGCGCGTCCTGCGCTAGGTCGACTCGTGCTCTATGGCGCCGTGCGCGTGCAGTTGTCCAGGTCGCCCTGGTTCCGGAATCCGTGCGTCGCGAGCTGCACGCTCGGATCCGGAATGTTCGGGTTCACGTTGCGCTCGTTCTGCGGATAGTACAGCCGCCCCGGAACCTTGGTGAAACTCTGCGTGTTGTGCGACGGCGTGATGTCCGGAATGCACGTGCGCCGATAGTCGCTCATCGACTCCATGTTCTGGAACAACGAGACGTACTTCTCGACCATGATCGAGTCGAACAGCGCCGCACCGGTGATCCCGACCAACGTCGGCAGGGCGGTCGACCCCACCGGTGGCGGGCTAGCGAACTTCGCGTTCGCGAATGCCCGCGCGTTGTTCAAATGCGTCAGGGCAACCGCGTCGCTGCCGCCCGTGGCGCTCGTCGCCTCCGCGAGGATCAGCTCGTTCTCGACGTAACTGACGTACGGGATCCGCGTGGTTGCGCTGAACCGCGGCGGCAAGCACGAGAAGGACGAGACCGTCCCCGCCGGCGGCGGGACATTGAAGTCGTCACCGCCGTAGGGGGGGCCCTGGTTGACCCACGTGACGTGGTTGTCCGTGGTCGGCCCGCCCACGGTCGTGTTCCATGCGGGCTGGGAGGCGGCTGTCAGGCTGTCCAGGGTGAGTGCCTGCACCCCCTGGACGTTGTTGTTGGGGTCGAGGATGCGCTGCCCCAGGATGTACTTATGGCTCGACAGCCACGCGGCGGTGACGAACTTGCAGAAGTACTGATCACGCCGCGGATCGCGCCGCGCGTTCATTATGTCGACCAGGTATTTTCCCGCCTCGAGGTCGGTGCCGAACCCCGAGCTGGTCTGGAACTGGGCCCACATGTTCCGCTCCGACGTCGCCGAGGTGTGGAACGACGCGAAGTCCCCGTCGCCCGACGCATCGCTGATGCCGTTCGCGGCGGCGGCAAGGGCGGCCGTGTACGCGGTACTGAGCGACTCGGCCGTGTGCATGTAGTAGCGGGCCTTGAGGGTCCACGCGACCTTGGTCCATTTCGCCGGGTCGCCTCCGAACACCAGATCTGCATCGCCCGGCCCAGCACCGGACCCCCCCAATTCGACGATCGCCTGGTCCAGGACAGTCTGGAGGTTGGCGAGGATCGCGAACCGCTGATCGAGCACGGGGTCTTTCTTTCCGGACACGGCCTCGCTGTAGGGAACGTCGCCCCACATGTCGGAGATCGTCCCGACCGTGAACGCCTCCCAGATCTTCGCGATCCCGAGCCAAACGTCATCGCCCGAGGTCGTGGCGTCCGCTTCCACCTGCTTGATGTCCACCAGACCCCCGCCGGCATAGGCGGAAATCCAGTCGCCACCGTTTGCGCCGATGTTCGACCCTTCGCCGAACACATACTGGCCTGCCTGCTGGACGAACCGCCCGTTCGCGGCCGAACACGCCTGCACCCACATGCACATCATCATCGCGACGGTGCCTTCCTGGAAGGCGAACTGCCCGGCCTGCACGCCGACGAACAGCTGCTGAATCGACGCCGCCGTCGGCAGGTTCGGGTTGTTCGACAGCTTGTCGCCTGTCAGGAAGGTGTCACACCCGGCCGTCCCGAGGAGCAGCCCCAGTGAGACGAGCGCGACATTGGTGTTACAACGCATATGTCGATCTCCTCGGGTTAGTGGTTGAGAGTGATGGAGAACACGAACGCCCGGGTCTGCGGATTGTTGAAGTAGTCCACGCCGCCGGCGCCCAAGTTACCCGAAATCGCGCCGCCCAGGTTGGTCTCGGGATCGTAGCCCGTGTAATTGGCCCACGTCGCCAGGTTCCGCCCCGACACGCGAAGGTCGATGCTCGAGAACCCGATCGACCGCGAGACCCAGGGCTGATCGATCGTGTAGCTCACCGACACTTCCCGCAGCTTCACGAAGCCCCCGTCCTCGATGCAGGGCTCGTCGATCCCGATGAACGGGCAGGCGGCTACGAACCGATACCAGTTCTCACCGATCGGCACCGCGGTGTTGGCGCCCGGACCCACGACCGGACCATCGAACCAGCCGTTCTTCCCGAACACCTTGTCATTGCCGGAGCAGTTCGTCTGCGAGGTGCATACGGCGCGGATCTCGGTATCCTGGTGAACCCCGTAGCTCCACAGGGCTCCCTTGGTGCCGTTCCAGATCTGCCCGCCGTCGCGAATGTCCAACAGCCCGGAGATCTGGAACTTCTTGTACCGGAATGCCGTGCGAACGCTCCCCGTCCAGTTGTAGTTCGGGTCCTGGACGATCCGCGTGTCGGGATCCTGTACCGGGAAGCCGTCGGGCCCGATGTACATGGCGCCCTTCGGTGCCCCGGCGCATACGGCGCCCAGCGTCGTGGTGCCGCTCGCGCCGTCGACCTCGTTGGCGTCAGCCGAAACGCCACAGTGCAGGAACCCGGTGCCCAGGTACACGCCGATCGGCTGACCGACCATCGCGACCTGGTTGTTGAAGTCCCCGATCGAGATGAAGTCCTCACCGCCGAGCGACAGGACCTTGTTACGGTTCTGGGCCCACTGCAGCCCGATCTCCCAGCCGTAATCGGCCTTCTGCACGGGGCGCACGTTGAAGGAAACTTCCCACCCCTTATTCTCGATCGAGGCCGCGTTCGCGCCTTGCTGGAAGAAGCCGATGGAGGGGTTGAGCGGCTGCAGCAGAATCACGTCCTCCGACTTCTTTTTGTACCAGGTGACGCTGGCATCGGCGCGATCCCTGAAGAAGCCGAAGTCCATCCCCGCCTCGAATTCCTTGGAGCGCTCAGGCTTCAGCTCGGTGGCGGGGCGCAGCTCGGAGCGAGTCACCAGACCGCCGATGCCGTTCTGCGTCGGGGTGTTCCCGGTGCCCTGCGAGATCCCTCCGACGATGCCGCTGGTATAGGTTTGCGAGGTCAGGTAGGGGAGCGGCTCCTGGCCGGCCTCACCATACGCGACGCGCGCCTTGCCGTACGACAGCCATGGGCGCTCGCCGATCGCCTTCGTGAACTCCCACGCAATCTGCCCCTTCGGGAACCAGCTGCGCAGGTTCTGCGCGCCGAACGTCGAGGAGCCGTCGTTGCGCAGGGCCGCCACCAGGTGGAGCTGATCCTTGACGTCCAACGTCGCCTGGCCGAACCAGGACGCGTCGTGAATCACCGTCTCCTGATCGAGCGGCAGGTCCTGCGTCACCGTGTTGGCGAGCTTGAACGGCTGCAGGGCCACGAGCGTGCGTCCGACGGTCCCGAGCTGCCGCTGGTTGCGGGAGCTCAAGTTCTGACCCAGCGTCACCGCGCCGGCGAGCGACGGGTTGATGGTGTAGTTTGCCGTGGCGGTGATGTTCTGATCGAGGATGTAGTTCACGATCTTCCCCTCGATCACTCGCCCTTCGATGCACGGCGAGGCCGAGCTGACGGGGCATCCCTCGAGACGCTCGTCGGTGGCGTAGTCCGCGCCGAGTGTGTAGTTGAGCTTGAGCCACGCAATCGGCAGATACTCGGCGTTCACGTTGCCATACACCCGCCCGAGCTGGGACGAGTTCAGCTGCTCGAACGTCGTCCACAGGGGATTGTCGAACCCCCGCTCCGTGAGCAGCGTGGCGTCGGTGGGATGCTGCAAGCGGAAGGTGCGTTGCTGCGGGCCCGAGTTCGTCTGCACGATGTACGGGTAGTTGCTGAAGTCGGGCGGCGTGCGCAGGTCGCCCAGCTGGATGCCGTTCGTGTTGTTGCCGCGCTGGATGTACTTGGCACGCGAGTCGGCAAAGGACAGATCCGCGCCCAACCTCAGGTTGTCGATCACCCGATGTGAGCCCTTGAAGCGGACCGCGGTGCGACCATAGTAGTTGTTCGGACCGATGATCACACCCTGGTCATAGATGTAATCGCCGGAGAGATAAAAGGTCGTGCGGTCGTTGCCGCCCGAGACCGAGAAGCCGTTGTCGAAGCTCCGACCCGACCGGTAGATATCCTGCTGGTGGTCGAACACCGTCGCCCCGGCAGGAATCGGCGGACCCCAGGAGCGCGCGCAGCTGGAGGTCCCCGGCGTGTCGCAGCCGCCGCCGAGCGACGTGTCTGCGTGTACGCCGAACAACCCCTGCCCGAAGCTCGTCTGCAGGGGGTAGCTGTTGTTGAGGTCGGTGAACGAGCTGGACGAGCGGAATGTGAAGTGCGTCGGACCCGACCGGCCGGACTTCGTGGTGATGAGCACCACGCCCGCCGCCGCCCGCGAGCCATAGATCGCGCTCGCCGCCGGCCCCTTGAGGATTTCCACCGACTCGACGTCGTTCGGATTGATGTCCGACGCGCGGTTCGTGGCCACCGTTCCTTCGGTCTGCCCGAATTGCGCGAGCGTGCCGCCGCCGTCGTCCGGGGCGTTGAAGTTCGACGTCGAGAACGTCGAGTTGTCCATCGGCACGCCGTCGATGACGAACAGAGGCTGGTTGTTGCCCAGCAGGGTGCTGGTGCCGCGGATGTTGATGTACGAGCTGGCGCCAGGGTCACCCGACTGCTGAACCACGGTCACGTTGGGCGCCTTGCCCGCCAACGACTGGACCATGTTCGTCTCGCTCGCCTTCTCGATCAGATCGGCACCGACGTTGTTCCGCACGTTGCCGAGCTTCCCGGCTTCGCTCGTGGTGCCCGCGCCGGTGACGACGACTTCACCGAGCTGCAGCGGGTTGGCCGCGAGCACGAAATCGTGCGTCACGCCACCGCTGGTGAGAGTGATCTGGGCCGTCTGCGACTTGTAGCCCAGCCGCCGCCCCACGATGCTCACGGTCTGCCCCGTGACGCGCGCGCCCGGCACGACGAGCGTGTATCGCCCGTCGTCCTTGCTCAGGGCGCCCAGCCCCAGGGACGGAATCGCCACCTCGACCTGGCCGAGAGGCTGGCCCGCGTCGCTGGTGACTTTACCGGTAATCGTCACCGGCTCCTGCGCGGCGAGCAGGGCCGGGAGCGCGAGAACCGCGCTGAGAATGAGAGGAATGAACCGACGGGGTTTGAATTGCATGTCCCCTCCTGCGAGGTAAGTGACACGCACAGCCGGCGCCCGCCTGTTGGCGGTCCGGTGCTGCGACGACGTACTACATCTCCGACCGGCCCTGCCGGACAGCAGGACGCGATCGAGCTCGATTGCCCACTCAACGAGCCGCGCGCTTGCTCGACGACGACGGCAAGAGGGCGCTCAACGCGCGGTGACGGCGACGGTCTAGTGCGGCGCAAGAATGCGCCTAACGCCCGCTCATATATCACCATTTGCCGGAACGCGCCAGAGCAAACCAACCCGATCCGACAGTTGCATTATGGAACGTTGCCTCTTCGGCACCGCCGTGGCGCGGCCTCCCGGGACCGAGTATGGTTGGTCGCCAGACAACCCCTCATGACGCGCTCCTTCCTCATCGCCGCCTGGTTCGTGACGCTGCCGGCCCCCCATCAGGACCCGGACCCGGTCGCGGCCCGCGCCAGAGGCCGCAGCGACGCGCCGGTCACCGTCTACGAGATGTCGGACTTTCAGTGTCCCTACTGCCGCGCGTTCGCGCTCGGCACGCTGCCGCTGCTGGAGCGGGAGTATGTGCAGACGGGCAAGGTCCGTTTCGTCTACATCAACCTGCCCCTCCCGGACGTGCACAAAAATGCCACCGCGGCGGCGGAAGCCGCCCTGTGCGCCGCGCGCCAGCAGCGGTTCTGGCCCATGCACGACTGGCTGTTCGGTCATCAGGGCGAGTGGGCCCCACTCGCGTCCCCCCGGTCGTATTTTCTCGCACTGAGCGATTCGCTGGGACTGGGGCGGGACGCGTTCGCCCGCTGTGTGACGTCCGGTGCGACCGCCGCCGCCGTCCGTGCCGACGCCGAGCGAGCGCACCGCGCCGGCGCCACGGCCACGCCCAGCTTCTATATCGAAGGAGCGCTGCTCGAAGGGGCGGCGCCGGTCGAGGTGTTCCGAGCGGTGCTGGACTCGATCTACCAGAGCAAGACGGCGCCCTGATGCGGGGGGCGCGTCCTTCCTTCATATACCGGCTGAGCATCCGGCTCGCCCAGCAGGCCTTGCCCTTCGCGGCGCGCTTCGACAAGAAAGTGGCGCGGGGACTCGAGGCCCGCCGCGGCGTCACCGCCCGGCTCGCGGCCTGGGCGCGAGCGCACCGCGAGCCGAGCCGCCCGCTTCTCTGGGTGCACGCTTCGTCGGTGGGCGAAGGCCTCCAGGCCAAGCCCGTGCTCGAAGCGGTGCGAGCCGAGGTGCCGCAGTGGCAGCTCGCCTACACGTTCTTCTCTCCGTCGGCCGAGCGGCTCGCCCGCACGTTGCCGGTCGACATCGCCGATTATCTGCCCCTCGACCGGCCGGCCGAAGTGTCCGCGGCGCTCGATGCCTTGAAGCCCGCCGCGCTGGTGTTCTCGAAGCTCGACGTGTGGCCCGAGTTGACGCTCGCCGCGGCGCAGCGCGGGGTGCGGCTGGGCCTCATCTCGGCGACCGTCGCTCCGCACAGCTCTCGGCTCCGCTGGCCGGCGCGGGGTTGGGCGGAGCCCGCCTACCGCGCGCTCGAGCGCATCGGCGCGATCAGCGCGGAGGACGGCCGGCGCCTCGAGCAGCTCGGCGCCCGGCCGGGGGCGATCGAAGTGACGGGCGACACCCGCTACGACAGCGTCGCGGAGCGGGCGGAACGCTTCGACCAGACGCGCGACCCGTTCGCGAAGCTGGCGATCGTACCCGCCGGCACGTTCACCATCGTGGCAGGGTCGACGTGGCCCGCTGATGAGGCGGTGGTGCTGCCCGCGTTCGCGGACCTCCTCGCGCAGGTTCCCGCGGCGCGCCTGATCCTCGCCCCGCACGAGCCCAACCCCGACCACCTCGCGGGCATCATGCAGCGCGCGCGCGCGGCGGGCCTCCCGCGCTGCACTCCCAATGGCTCGTGTGGCATCACGACCCGGCGGCCCGCGCCAAAGCGGGCGCGGCAGGCAAGAGGCTGGTGCGGGAAGGACGCGGTGCGGCGGAGCGGACGACGAGGCTGGTACAGCGGTTGGTGGAGGACGGTGAAGGGTAGTGGAGGTTACTGTCCCGCCACCGTCCCCTCAAACGTCACCGACCTCGGCACGACCAGCCCCAATGTCAGCCCGGTCACGAGCAGATCGCCCAGGCCGCTGCGAACTTTGATGCGCAGGTTGGTGATCCGGGCTCCGGCGCCCACCTGACTGCCCAGGACATCCTCGAGATTCGGCTGCTTCACCTGGACCAGGCCGAGGATCATGTAGACCGCGTGCTGGGTCACGCGGAACGGCGTGCCCGAGTCGGGACGCTCGGCGGCGCCCGCGAGCGACACGGGGACACCAAGGTGCGACGCGTCCAGCGTGAGGGCGCAGCCGCTCGACGCGAGAGCCAGCACGAGGACCGACGCTCGCGCGAAGACAGGACGGATCACAGGACTCCCGGAAACGGACGGAGCGCGCCGGGATCGGCGCGCCCCAAAGGTAGTGGCTTCAGTGCTGGTTGTGAACCGGTCTCACCGGCCCGGCGAGGGGTGGAGCCCGATGCTGGCCCCGAGGCCGAGCACTCCATGCGTCGTCCCGTCGGTGAACTTCTCCGAGTCGTACGCCACGTGGAACCCCATCGGACCGAACCCGAGATTGGCTCCGATCACCCACCCGAAGTTGGTCTCGTGGTCCGGAGCGCCCGGCGCGACGTTCAAGTAACGACGATATCGGGCCCCGGGCGAGACGTACGGCTCCACGCTCACCATCGACGTGTGCAGTGGGACGCTCACGCCCACCGCGCCGAGGAACATGGTCTGCAGCGAGACGGTCGAGGTGCTCGAGGTGATCTCCATGCTGTGACCGCCACCGACCTGCAGGTTGACGGCGACCGGCACCAAGCTGCCGCCGATCAACCGGAGGGCTGCCGCCCCGCCGAAGGACGTGATGTGCTCACTCGCGAAGTCGGACTTCCAGGACGACACACCGCCCGTCAGCGTGAACGTGCCGGACCCGAACATGGCGCGGCCGCTGTAGGCCTTGCCGCCGCCGGCGTCAGGGTTCGGCATGGTGTAATCCCCGTAGATCGTGAAGCCCGTGCCAGCGTCGGGTGTGTTCCACGCCGGCTCGCCCAGCCACTGAGCCGCGGCCGTCGTCGTCAGCACGGCCGTCAGCCCCAGCGTCAACAGTGTGCGCTTCATGGTCGCCCTCCCCGGTATGGGGCCAGGGCGCCCGGTCCCGATGGAGACTCAGCATACGTTGGCGGCTTGCGTCCGGGGTGTGACGGGCCTCACATGCCCAGCGGCGCGTGGAATCCCAGGTGCACCCCGACACCCCACACGCCGCGACTGCCATTGTCCTTCAGCTGCTCGTTGTCGTATGCGATGTGCGCGCCGAGCATGCCGAAACTGAGGTTCGCGCCGATCGCGTACCCGAACTCGGTACTCGAGCCGCCGCTCGGCGTGGGGTCCTCGTAACGGATCCCCGGTGAGAAGTAGGGTTCGATGTTCACGCCGGGCATGGGAAGGGGAACGCTCAAGCCGACCGCACCAATGACGCGGGTCCTCGCAGCCGTCCCGTTGGCGGAGTCGGTGCGGGCTGCCCCGAGCTGCAGGTTCACGTTGACGGGGAGCAGGGTCCCGCCGATCAGTCGAAAGTCCGCGTCGCCACCGAGCGATGTGAACGACTCCGCGGCCCCGTTGGGCTTCCAGGTCGACACACCGGCGGTCAGCGTCACCGTGCCGAGGCCCACCGCGACCCGACCACCCCAGGCGTCGCCTTCACCGAAGTCGGCGTTGGGCCGCGAGTACTCCCCGCTGATCGTGAAGCCCGTCCCGCCCTTGGGACTGTTCCAGACCGGCTGCCCCAGCCACTGCGCGCCAGCGGAGGTCGCGAGGAGCGCCAGGAAAGTCACCGTCAACACTGCGCGCATACATGCCCCTTCGAGGTTGGTGGAGGTCGGTGGAAGACGGTGAAGGGTCAGTGGAGGCTGTCGAGGTCGGAGCTTCCACCGTTCTCCACAACCTGCTTCAGTGCACCCACACGCCGGCGATCGACACGCCCGTCAGCGGGCGGTCGCCCAGCCCGCCGGAGATCCGCGCGTCGAGCACGGGAGAAAGCCGGAAGTCGGCACCGAGGCCGAAGCCGAACTCCACCCCCGAAGAGCGGCCTTCACCGGCGACGAACGAGAAGGTGGGCTGCACATAGGGAACGATCTTGATCGTGGTCCCTTGCGGCTCGATCCGGCGGCCCAGCGACAAGCCGACCGGAACGAATAGCGTCGAGCCGTCTTTCACAAGACCAGCACCCGCGCCGAAGATGATAGAGCCGTCCAGCGGGAAGTCGGCGGTATGCTTGATCACGCGCGTTCGCGCCTCCGCGCCGGCGAGGAAGACCGAGTTACCGGACCCACTGGGGTCGAACAGGCCAAGGCGAAACCCGACGTCGAGATTGCCGCCGGTCGCTACGCGGTACACGCCCTCGAACCCATTACCTCCCCCGTCGGGGAAGCTGAACACCGCGCCCAGCTCGGATCGCTTGAACGCAGGATACGGAGCATTGAAGGAAGGCATACCGGTCGCCTGCGCCCGGGCCGCGGTGGCGATCCCCGCCACCAGTGCCACCACCACCAACGCCACCTCACGTCCCATGGGACCCCTGACCTCAAAGAGAATGTGAGACAGGGTACCCATGCGGACGGCGGTCGTTCCGCGGCACCGCCGTAAACGGAAACGGCCCGCCGGCGGGGGCCGGGGGCCGGGGACGTGCTTCCGCGAAGCCGCTTAGTGCCAGAACGACAAGCCCATCCGCACGCCGATCGCGAACGAGCTGGGCAAGGTACCGGATGAGAACGCATACGTCATGAAACCCTCTGGGCGGAATACGGCGCTGCCGTACGGCAGCCGCTTCCCCACGCCCGCCCCGAGCCCGAACTGCGTGTCCGTGCCGGCGCCCGAACCGAGCTTGACGATGTTCAGCCCGAGGCCAGCGGTCACATACGGTGCGCGCATCAATCCGCGAGTACCGGAACCCCGCTTCAACGCGTGCAGAACGTTGACGCCCGGCGCGAACACGATCGCGCCGAGGTTCGAGTCCCAGCTGACGGCCGCGCGCGCCTCGAACATGTTCACCGACCGCGACAGCCAGCCGACACGGGCGTCGACCGGCGCCGCCAACTGGACACCGGATCCGCCGTTGCTGCCGTAACTCACGTACTGGAACGCAAGGTCGACGCCCAACTCGTTCTTGGGACCGGTCTCTGACACCGCTCTCCGTTGCGCCGCCGCAAAGGCGGGAAGCACCGAAAGGACGGTCAGGAGCAGGGCACTGCCGATGCACTTCCGCATATGGGAACTCCCCTCAGGGAAGGAACGGGCGCGGACGGCTCAACCGAGCAGTCGCACATCGCTAAAAGCGACGGCCGGATCTGTCAAGACTGGTCGACCCGGTCGGCCACGATCCGCACGGTGTCGCCGCCCTGCACAACCTGGAGAAACCCGCCCGACACCTGGAGCCGGGTCGTCGTTGCGCCCTGTCGCAGCGTCAACTTGCCGGTTCCGAGCAGCGTCAGAAATGCGGCATGGCGCGGCAGGATACCTACCAGGCCGTCGTACGCCGGCGCGACGACCGCGTCGGCGACCCCATCGAATACTGCCTGCACGGGAGACACGACGGTGACGTGCATCACTTAGCTCGTGGCCAGGCGCTTGGCCTGCTCCACCGCCTCGTCGATCGCCGCCACCATGTAGAACGCCTGCTCCGGCAAATGGTCGAACTCCCCGGCCACCACCCGCTCGAACGACGCGATCGTGTCCTCGAGCTTCACGTACTTGCCCTCGAGACCGGTGAACTGGGTCGCCACGAAGAACGGCTGGGACAGGAAGCGCTGGAACCGGCGCGCACGAGCGACGATCTGCTTGTCCTGTTCCGACAGCTCGTCCATGCCGAGGATCGCGATGATGTCCTGAAGGTCCTTGTAGCGCTGCAGGATGCGCTGCACCTCGACGGCCACCTTGTAATGGCGCTCGCCCAGGTACTGCGCGTCCAGGATGCGCGACGACGACGCGAGCGGGTCGACTGCGGGATAGATGCCGAGCTCGAAGATTTGGCGCGACAGCACCACCGTGGCGTCGAGGTGCGAGAATGCCGTCGCCGGAGCCGGATCGGTGAGGTCGTCCGCCGGCACGTAAATCGCCTGCACCGAGGTGATGGACCCCTTCTTGGTGGAGGTGATCCGTTCCTGGAGCTCTCCCATCTCGGTCGCGAGCGTTGGCTGGTAGCCGACCGCCGACGGCATCCGGCCCAGCAGCGCCGAGACCTCGGAGCCCGCCTGCGTAAACCGAAAGATGTTGTCGATGAAGACGAGCACGTCCTGACCCTCGACGTCGCGGAAGTACTCCGCCACGGTCAGTCCGGTGAGGCCGACGCGCAGGCGTGCACCCGGCGGCTCGTTCATCTGGCCGTAGATGAGCGAGCACGACTTGAGGACCCCGCTCTCCTTCATTTCCAGGTAGAGATCGTTCCCCTCGCGCGTGCGCTCTCCCACACCACAGAACACCGACCGGCCGCCGTGGCCCATGGCCACGTTGTGAATCAATTCTTGAATGATGACGGTCTTCCCGACGCCCGCACCGCCGAACAGGCCGATCTTGCCACCTTTCACGAACGGGGCGATCAGATCGATGACCTTGATCCCCGTCTCGGCACCTCGGCGGTGAGCTGGATCGCCGGGGCGCCATTCCCGCCGTGATCGATCACGACGGCGTTGTAGAGCTCGGGCAGGTGCTCCGGCTCGAACTCGACGTCGAGCACGGGGCCGATGACTTGGACGACCTTTCCGACATTCGGCTTGGGCTCGCCGGCCGACTTCTTGGGAGCTTCTTTGGTTCGCGTCGCCATGTGAATTCCTCAGGTGTCGGGTGTCAGGTGTCGGGTGCCGGGGTGTCAAACCTGACACCCGACACCTGGCACCTAACACCTAGCCTTTCAGCGCTTCCGCTCCACCCACGATCTCCGCCAGCTCCTGCGTAATCTGCGCCTGCCGGGCGCGGTTATAGGTGCGCTGCAGCAGCTCGATGATGTCGCCGGCATTGTCGGTCGCGTTCTTCATTGCGGTGCGCTGGGCGCCGAGGAACGCGGCGGCGGTCTCCACCAGTGCCCGGTACATCTGGTTGCGCACATACAGCGGCAGCAGTTGCTCGAGGATCGCCTCGGCCGACGGCTTCAGGATGTAGTTGACCGCCTGCTGCCGCCCGCTGCCGCCCGCTGCCGCCCGGGGTGGGGCGACGGGGAGAATGCGCAGGGTGGTGGGTAGGGTCGAGATCGCGCTCTTGAACTGTGCGAACACGACCTCGACCGCGTCCAACGCACCTGATGCGAACTGCGTCATGAGCGGGTCCATGACCTCGGCTGCGTGTTCCGGCTTGGGCTTGTCGCCGACGTCGGTCCGCTGGGATGCCACCGGTCGCTTCGCAAACTTGAAGTACGTGATCCCCTTCTTGCCGACGAGGTGGAGATCGACGGCCGCTCCGTCACCCTCGAGCTGCTCGATCCGCCGCCGCGCCTCGCGGATGAGGTTCGCGTTGAACGCGCCGCACAGCCCCCGGTTGGCGGTGATGACAACGAGCGCAACTCTCCTGACCCCGGGAACTCGAGGCTGCCGCAAGAGAGGGAACCGCTCGGCCAACTCCGGTGCGTACAGGTCGCCGATCACTTCCGCGAGCGCTGCCGCGTAGGGCCGGGTGGCCACGACTCGGTCCTGGGCGCGTTTGAGCTTGGACGTGGCGACCAGCTCCATCGTCTTCGTGATCTTGCGCGTGCTCTGGACGGACTTGATCCGCCGGCGCAGCTCGCGAGGCTTCGCCATCAGCTCGCGGCGATCTGCTTGTACTCGGCCACGGCCGCCCGCAGCTTGGCCGCGAGGTCGTCGCCCAGGACCTTCCGGGTCTTGATCTCCTCCCCCACGTCGGGGTGCTCGGCCGCCATGAAGTCGCGGAACCCCTGCTCCCACGCCCGGATCTGGTCCACCGGAACATCGTCGAGATAGCCGTTCGTGACCGCAAAGATCACCATGACCTGCTGCTCCACGGGCATGGGCTGGTACTGCGGCTGCTTGAGCACGTCGACGACGCGCTCGCCGCGCGCCAGCTGCTTCTGCGTGGCCTGATCGAGCTCCGAGCCGAACTGGGAGAACGCCTCGAGCTCGCGGTACTGGGCGAGATCGAGTCGCAGCCGACCCGCCACCTGCTTCATCGCCTTGATCTGCGCGTTCCCCCCCACACGCGACACCGAGATGCCCGGGTTGATCGGTGGCCGGACGTTCGAGTAGAACATGTCCGTCTCGAGAAAGATCTGGCCGTCGGTGATGGAGATGACGTTGGTGGGGATGTACGCGGAGATGTCCCCCGCCTGTGTTTCGATGATGGGAAGCGCGGTGAGCGAGCCACCGCCCATCTGGTCCGACAGCTTGGCCGCCCGCTCGAGCAGGCGGCTGTGCAGGTAGAACACGTCGCCGGGATACGCCTCCCGGCCCGGCGGCCGCCGCAGCACCAGCGACAGTTGGCGGTACGCCGCCGCCTGCTTCGACAGGTCGTCGTATACGCACAGCGTCGCCTTCTTTTCGTCGTACATGAAGTACTCGGCCATCGCGCATCCCGAGAATGGCGCGATGTACTGCATCGGCGCCGGCTCCGAAGCCGATGCCAGCACGACGATCGTATAGTCCATCGCGCCGAATTCCTTGAGTTTCTCGACTACGGCCGCGACGGTCGAGCCCTTCTGCCCGATCGCCACGTACACGCAGATCACGCCGGTGCCCTTCTGGTTGATGATCGTGTCGATCGCGATCGCCGTCTTGCCGATCGCCCGATCGCCGATGATCAGTTCCCGCTGGCCCCGGCCGATCGGAATCATCGAGTCGATCGCCTTAATCCCGGTCTGGAGTGGCTCCTTCACCGGCTGTCGCTTGATGATGCCGGGCGCGACGATGTCCACCTTGCGGGTCTTGGTGCCCTGGATGGGGCCTAGTCCGTCGACCGGGCGCCCCAGCGCGTCCACCACCCGTCCCACGAGCCCCGACCCCACCGGCACCTCGAGCACACGACCCGTACGGCGCACCTCGTCTCCCTCGCGCAGCACCAGGTAATCGCCGAAGATCACGGCCCCGATGTTGTCCTCTTCGAGGTTCAACGCCTGGCCAGTGACCTTCTCCCCCCCCCCGCCGGACGCCGTGAACTCGAGCATCTCCCCCGCCATGGCGGAGGTGAGCCCGTAGATGCGCGCGATGCCGTCCTTCACTTCGAGCACGGTCCCGACCTCGCGCACGTCGATTTCGGCGAGATCGGCCGCCTGGATTTCCTTGAGGAGGACTTCTTTGAGCTCGCCGGGACGAAGGATAGAGTCCGTGGCCATGGAAGTACCGGTTGGAGATTGTGAAAATTATCACAAGAACGCGGGACGCGGAAGGCGGAACGCGGAATAGCCGCACGGGCGTCGGCCCGCCTGTTCCGCCTTCCGCGTTTCGCGTTCCGCGCTTGTCACACTCTCGACCTCGTCCTTCCTCTAATGAATCGTTGCAACACCCCGCGCGGCCCCACTGCCCGCAGCTCATGCGGCGTCGTTCCCGCCACGCGGCGCGCGGCTCCGGCGAGGTGGCTCGGCGAGGCGTAGCCGAGGATACGGACGACCGACCGCACGGTATACCCGGGATTGCCCAGCAAGTCGGCCGCCCACGCCGTACGGGCCAGATCGATCACCCGCTTCAGGTTGGGCGCTCCGCCGGCGGCGAACTCACGCGACAGATACTCCCGAGTCACCCGTAGAGCTGCGGCGACCTGGCGCGTCTGGGTGGGCACGTCGGCGCGGCGCAGCACTTCGTCCCAGGCCGCGAGCTGCAGTCGATCGGTGAGCCGGAGGAGCCGCGGCGCGTCGGCGAGGGCTTCGCGCCGCGCCACCTGGGCGGTGCGCGCAGCGATCCACTCGCCGGCCACCGCGTTGTCCACGCCTTCGATGAGCAGCCCGGCAAATCCGGCCTCGTGGCACGCGGCGAGCAGCGGGCCGTCGTCGGGCCGGAGGGCGGACAGAACGAACATTGGGATGCGTGGGAAGCGCGCGGGCAGCGCCAGAGCGTGGGCCGGCGCGGCCCCCCCCCCCCGCCCCTGTTCCCGTCCCTGCCCCCCGGGGGTAGCCGCGCTTCACCGCACGACGTGGCTCGGCGCGCGGGTGGAATACCGGTACAACAGGGGTCACCGCGAGGCTGCGGAAGGGGGAACAGGAGGGGTGGGAGCGAGAGCCCGGACCATCGCCGCGGCCTGCTCGAGGACGGCGCGGGCGTTGTCGTAGGAGATCGTGCGACTCGCGGCCTCCGTCGCGTACCACGCGCAGTCGGTGATGCCTTCCTCCGTCTGGGGCACGCAGTCGCCATGCTTCGACTCGAACAGGAAAAAGTGGCAGAACTTGTGGATCGTCTTGCCACGGAATCGAAAGTACCAGTCGATTACCCGGATCGGGCCGTGCACGACGAGATCGTGGAGCCCGGTCTCCTCTGCCACCTCCCGCTGCGCCGCGTCAGCCGGAGGCTCGCCGGCTTTCAGGTGGCCCTTGGGGAAGCCCCAGTTGCGATAGGAGTCGCGGATCAGGAGAAAGCGTGGCTCGACGGCGGATGAGTTGCGGCGGAACACGACGCCGCCCGCAGAGGTCTCGCGCTGAGCGCGGCGTTGCTTCCGCTTCATAACGAACGCGGAACGCGGAACGCGGAACGCAGAACAGATGGACCGACGTTCGCGCTGATGTTCCGCGTTCCCACTTCCGACTTCCGCGTTGGTCTAGAATACACTGAAGGAGAAGTATTTCCGCGGGTTCGCCTGGATGTCGGACAGGAGTTGCCGGAGCTGGATCATGGTGAGCGTGGTTTCACGGTACAACGTCGAGTCCGACACGAGGAGGCCCA
>WNGO01000284.1_pt1 | contig 31244 bp, 28 predicted proteins | sample 5400511 | NCBI WGS metagenome assembly WNGO01 (sample SAMN13153380, study PRJNA577476) | soil metagenome | isolation source: 20 cm soil or saprolite under Garry oak tree replicate 2 | place: USA:California | collected 2016-06-15 | reverse complement strand
GCAGAACGAAGGCGGAAACCAGGACGAAGATGAATCGCTTCACAGCAAGAGATTCCTCGACTCCGCTCAGAATGACAAGACGCAGGTCACGTTGACACTGCGGCTACCGGTCGCACCCCACGTTTGATTAAAGCGTCGATGCTCCAGCGTCCAGGGCCGTAGAAGACTACAAAGAAGAAGAACCAGCAATAAAAAACGGCCAGTTCCCCTTTGTTTGCGATCGGAAAAAAGCTGCGCGGCGCATGGACCATGAAATAGGCGACGGCCATTGTGCCGCTGGAGATGAACGCGGCCAGACGCGTAAGAAGACCAAAGGCAACCAAGAATCCGCCGACCAGGCAGATCCAACCGCAAAGTTGAAGGAGCGGCGTATCTGAGCCTGGCATTCCGCCAAACATTCCGAAGAGTAACTGGCCGCCGTGGCTGGCAAAATTCAGCCCAACGATCACGCGCATCAAACAATAAACCGGATCCGCAAATCGATTCAGAGAGTTCATGGCTCGTCAGGCTGAACGATCTCGAGCGGACGTGTCAAGCTTCTAGCCATGTCGAAGATGGAACGTGTCGTCCTCAACGCGTTGCTAGTTTGCAGTGGCGTAGCCGCGGTTTTTAAACATCGTCTTCAAAGAAGCCGATCCACCTCACGCTGCTTTCTTGGCAGGGTGTGCTTTTTTACCGCGAGATCTTGCTGCCGTTTTTTTCTTTGCGCCGGTCTCCTCCAGACTCTTTTGCAACACGGAAACCAGATCGATCACCTTGGTCGGCTTCGGCGCTTTCTTTGGTTTCTCTTCTATTTCTTTTCCGCCGGATTCAACTTTTTCTTCGATGACTTCCATGAGCGCTTCGCGATAGTCGTCCTTGTACTTTTCTGGGTTCCACTTTGAGCTCATGCTATCGATGAGCGACTTGGCCATAGTTATCTCACGTTCGCCAATCTCGACCTTCTTGGGAATATGCAGTTTGGTGGTATCCGCCAGTTCATCAGCAAAGTGCATCAGCTCCAACACAAGCGCGCCATCTTCGGGTTTCACGCCGGCAAGATATTCCCGCGTTTTGATTACTACTTTGGCAACGCCGACCTTTTTGCTGTCCTTAAGCGCGTCGCGCAGTAGCGCGTAGGCTTTGTCACCGCCTTTTTGCGGCTCCAGGTAGTATGGTTTGTAAAAGAAAATGGGATCGATCTCATCCAGCTCGACGAAGTCTTGAATGTCAACTGTCTGGGTGGCTTCGACATCGACGCGTTGAAAGTCCTCATCTTTGAGCACGACGTATTTCCCCTTTTCGTACTCGTACCCCTTCACGATCTGGTCCCAGGGAACTTCCTTGCCGTCCTTCTCGGCAACGCGCTTGTAATTAACCGGGCTCAGATCCGTCTTGCGCAGCAGACGAAACTTGAATTCCTCCCGTCGTGTAGCCGGATAAAGAGCGATCGGAATGTTAACAAGCCCAAAACTGATACTGCCTTTCCAGATTGCGCGCGCCATATCTCACAATTTAGTTCGCGTCGCGACCCGGAAATGCGCGGGTTGATCTGACGCTGTAGTGTCCGCTGTCCTCAGCAGAAATTTCAGGACAAGAACGAACTGCGCTGAGGACCGCGCACGCTACATCACGCGGTAAGAAAAGGGCTTCCGCGATGCTCGATTACGCAGCGAGCTCGAGTTGCCGACGCGAGATGCCACGCAGCTCGAAGAGCCGAATCAGCGTCTCTTCTATAAGATTATTCGGACAAGACGCGCCCGCGGTGATGCCGATGACGGCCCGCCCGTTCGGCAGCCAAAAATGGGAAACGATTTCGCGTTTCTCGTGCAAATCGTAATGCTTGATCTCAGTGGCGGAAACTAGCCGGGAGGCGTTTAGCACAAAGTAGGTGGGCAGCTTTTCTTCACCCATCTCGGCGAGATGCGATGTGTTTGAGCTATTGTAACCGCCTACCACTAACAGCAGGTCCATTGAAACATTGAGCAGTTCGCGCAACGCATCCTGCCGTTCCTGCGTCGCACCACAGATTGTATCGAAGAATCGAAAATTTTTCTCCACAAGCTCAGGCCCGTCGCGATCAAGAATCGCCTGTCGAACTCGCCGTTGCACTTCCTCGGTCTCACCGCGCAGCATTGTCGTCTGATTAGCCACGCCGACAGTTTGCAAATGCACGTCAGGGTCGAAGCCTGGCGAATGGGCACCTTCGAATTTTTCCAGGAAAGCCCATTTGTCACCGCCGTGCCGGATATAATTACAGACGTAATCAGTATCTTCGAGCGTTAAGACAACCAGATAATGTCCGCTGCCGTCGCCGAGCGCACGCGAACTAGTCGCCTTGGTTTCTTCGTGCTCGGCTTTGCCGTGAATGATTGAAGTAGCCGATTCGCTGGCGTATTTGCGCACGCGTTTCCAGACGCTCATCACGTCCCCGCAGGTTGTATCCACAATCTGGCAGCCACGATCTTTGATCTGCTGCTGGATCGATAATTCCGTCCCGAACGCCGGCACGATCACAACGTCTTCAGATCCGAGATCAGAGATATCCGCCTGCTTGTTTTTACCGGTGAGATTTTTGATGCCTAACGAGGCGATCTGATGATTGACCTCCGGGTTATGAATGATCTCGCCGACAATAAAAAGCCGGCGGTCTTTGAAGACTTTCCGCGCCGCATAAGCGAGGTCGATGGCTCGCTCGACTCCGTAGCAAAAGCCAAACTGTTTTGCCAGGCGCACCGTTGTTTCGCCTGCAGAAATCATTCCACCGGCACGGCGCACTTTCTCGACGATATCGCTGCGATAGTGCGATTCGACCTGTTGCTGCACCGCCGCCATCACATCCGGCGTGCGGAGATTCACCTTCTCGCGCGCAGTTGTGCCGCTGGAAATCAGGTTCGTGCTCATATCGTTGTTATCGTTCTGAGCGCAGCGAAGAATTCTCGGCTCATTTTGTTCATGGAGTGCCAAAACAAACGCCAGAGACGTTTTCAAACCGTAGCATAAAGCTACGGCTTGGCATGCGCTTCGCTCAACATGACACAGGCAAGCTGGGGGGGCAACGGGCCGCAGCCGGTCTATTCGAGCAATGGTCCGCTCGGTTTTTCAAACGCCGCGTCCGAAACCATAATGTGTGGGTCTGGATCAGGCGTGCGCGAGTCGTCCACCCGCTGCACCTTCGGGCCGATCGTGGCATCCTCCGGCTGGGTGGCAGCGATGTTTACAGGAGTCCCGATCCGCACCAGCGCAAAGAATTTCGCCGCAGCCTCGCCCTTCAACCGAATACAACCGTGGGTGCGCGGAGTGGGATGCACGAAGCCTTGGTGAAAGCCGTACGCAGGAGCAAACTCGCACCAGTACCCCATTGGGTAGCCGACGTAACGGCCACCTCCGCCGCCAGTGGAAGGAACAATGCGATCGCCTTGCACGCTGAAGCCGTACGATCCCGAACGCTTGTGCTCCTGTTTGGAATAGATTGTGAAATTGCCTTTCGGTGTCGGCTTATTAGGCATACCAACCGAAATGGCAGCCGCCATCAGGCTACGATCGCCTTCCATTACATAAACATTTTCCTGGGACAGCGAGACTTTCACGCGCACGGCAGATGGATCGTGCGGGCGATAAGCGGTTACGTGGTAGGGCCCGCCCCCGGCCACCCGGCCCGTTGTACAACCACCGGTAAGCAGCAAGAGCGGACCGCTGGCACACAGCAAAACTAATCGAAAAACATTTCGCATACGAGCATACTGGATAAGGTTGGACGGCCGGTTGTCAACCCGTCTAGCTGAAGCTACCGCATTGCGGGCTCTCGCGTGCTGGCAACTCTAAAAGTTTTCATGAGTCGCAAAGCTTTTCCTGCCGCGCCGAGACGCGTGCGCCCCAGAAATTATGCGGTGAAGATTGTCAGGAAGGCCACTTCGATTGCGAGTGCTTCGTGAACATTTCGACCCAAATGATCGCGCAATTCTTCCAGACAACGAATACGTCTTAAAATTTCGGCGATGCTTAAGCGGTCTGCGAATGCGGCCGTTTCTTGTTTTGCGCTGGGAAAATTACGCTGCGTCACGCCGTTGCTCGCCCTGAGAGCATCAGTCCACCAGGCGAACAGTGTCTCGATCAACCGGGTGCGCCGTTGCAGGTAAAGACTTTCGGTGAGCGCCTTGTAGTATTCCTCGCGTTCTTCTAACCAGACGCCATCAGTCGCATCCTTGTAGCGTGTTGTTTCCCGTTTCAATGCCTCTTCTGCTTCGCGCTTCACCTCTTCTCGCACCGCACGGAGCAGACGCTGAAATTCCTGGGCGAGTCGATAGGCAAACTGAATGGTCCAGCTTTTTTGACGGGACGCTTCTTGTAGCAACTTCACCAGCTTCTCTTCTTCGTCGTTGCTTTGGAGTTGCCCGTTTAATGCGAGCGGGATCGCGATGCATCGCGAAAGAATTGTCTCCGGCAGAGCTTCGGGCAAAGCGCTTAACAGAAGCAGCAACGAGTCCTTGGGCGGTTCTTCCAAAGTCTTGAGAAACGCATTCGCCGCTTGTGGCTGAAGCCGGTCGGCATCGGGAACGATCGCCACTTTGCGCCGCGCATTGACTGCGCGCATTTGCAGGGCATGCTCAAGATCGCGAATTTGCTCGATAACGATGCGGCGCGATTTCGATTCGGGTCGCGCAACAAAAATCTCGCGCGCCTTCGCTGAGAACACATCTGTAGCTGGGGTGCCATTAACCAGACTCGCGAGGTCCGCCGCCAGCAGTTGTTTGCCGCTGCCGGGCGGTCCTGTGATCAAATAGGCATGCGCAAGCCGGCTCTGTTGGTGGGCCCGCCGCAAATATTCAAGAGCCGTGGTGCGCGAAAAAGGCATTTCAAGTCTTCGGATCGGGCACCGGGGCTGGCCGAGCAATTTTTGCGGATTGCGGATTTCCCGTCACCGCGGAAAAGCGCGAGGAGAGGATCTTCCAAATCTGATTCTCGATCTCGTCTGGATCGGCCGAACCGTCGATTAATACAACGCGATTCGGTTCACGCTTTGCCAGGTCTCGATATCCTCGGCGAACACGTTCGTAGAAGTCAGCAGGTTCTTGTTCCATTCGATCCGGTCTGCGCGGCTTTTGCATTCGCGATTCCGCCGTCGCGGCATCGACATCGAGTACGAAAGTGATGTCCGGGACGCAATCGGCGACCGCAAATGCATTCAGGCGCTCGACCATTTCGCTATCCAAGTTTCGCGCCGCGCCTTGATAAACAGTTGTGGAATCAAAGAAACGATCTGCGATCACGCACGTGCCGCGTTCAATCGCCGGCTTTATTGTCTCGCGTACGAGCTGACTACGGCTGGCCTCAAAGAGAAGCAGCTCGGTTTCGGGTGTCATGCTGGAATTATGCGGAGCAAATTGCAGAAGCTCGCGAATCGTTTCACCAATAGGCGTACCGCCCGGTTCGCGCGTTAGGAGATAAGCGATGCCCAAGCGGTCGAGATGCCCAGCCAGCCTCTGTACCTGCGTCGATTTCCCGCATCCTTCCGATCCTTCAAACGTGATAAATGGCAGCCGCCGCATGATGTCATTTCTGCGCAGGCGTTGCGCTTGTAAAGACGTTTTTCAAAGCTCCAAATCCCAGCAATCAAGCTCCAAAGAACCCGCGACTTTCAACTAGCAAACGTCATCGGCAACCGACGGAATATTGGCGCTTGAGGTTTCTCTGGATGTTGTGAGCTTGGAATTTGGAATTTATGAAATCCTTCTGGCTGGTGAAACAGGAGCCATCGTCGTATTCGTGGTCGGACTTCGTCGTGGAAGCCCAGACAAGTTGGACCGGCGTGCGCAATTACACGGCGCGAAATAATCTGCGCAAAATGCGCATAGGCGATGAAGTCCTGTTCTATCACAGCGGAGAGGAAAAAGCAGTAGTCGGCATCGCTAAAGTGATGCGGACCGCTTATCCAGATGCTACCGCGAAGGAAGGCGATTGGTCTACTGTCAATCTTGCTCCGATCAAATCACTTCGATGCCCAGTTGCGCTCCGAGCGATCAAAGGCAATCCGCGGCTGAAGGGAATTCCGTTGGTTCGGCAATCGCGTTTGTCGGTTATGCCTTTGGCGGAGTCGGAGTTTCGCGAAATCGTGAAGATGAGCGCCCGATAGGTGGATCGGCTGCTCCGAAGAGGATGGCGAACCGATCGCCGAAGGCGCGAAATGTTAGACAGAGCGCCGTTTATTTGCCAACGCGTTGAGGACAACGCGTTCCACCTTTTGTCTTGTTCAAAGCTGCTTCGGAGCCGAAAATTCCGAAATGAGTACGATTGCGGCAACGGAGTTCCTTCCACTCGTTGCAACAGCCGGCGCCGCGAGGGATTTTTTCGTCATCTCCTTGCATGATGTCGCTCCTTCAACCCAGCCCATCGCAAATACAATTATCTCAGAGTTGGCCAATCGCGGTGTCCGCGTCTGTTCTCTTCTTGTCGTGCCGGATTATCACCACGAGGGTCTCTTCACAAGAGACGGGCAGTTTGTGTCTTGGCTCCGGGGTTTGGATGCGGACGGTCACGAAATCGTCATCCACGGTTACTTCCACGAACGTCCTCGCCGTGCGAAAGAAAATTTGCGCGATCGATTCCTGACAAGGTTCTACACCGAGGACGAGGGAGAGTTTTACGACCTGACGTATGACGAAGCTCTGCGTCGCATCGTCGCGGCACGAGATGAGTTCCGCGCACATGGCCTGAAGCCGCGGGGTTTTGTGGCGCCGGCGTGGTTGCTTGGCGGAGAAGCCGAGCGCGCTGCACGCGATGCACAGATGGAATACACGACCCGACTGCGCGCCGTGTGCGATCTTAGGTCTGGAAGCGTGTTTCCTGCAAGAACATTGGTTTATAGCGTTCGAAATGGCTGGCGACGCGGCGTCAGCCGCTTTTGGAACGCTACACTCTTTAGGCTGCTCAACGGCTCTTCGCTGTTGCGCATAAGTATTCATCCGTCCGATTACTCGCATCCAGCAATCTGGAGACAAATTGCCGCTTTCATCGAAGAATCGGTGGAGTCACGCACGGCGACGACCTATCAGGAATGGATCGCCGAACAAAGGTTGCGACGCGGGAGCGAAATATGAGCAGGTGCGACCTACATATTCACTCCCGCTACAGCGCGCGCTCGGAAGAATGGCTCTTCCGTCGTTTCGATTTTCCCGACAGCTACTCGGATCCAAAGACGCTGTATGAGCAACTGGTCGGGCATGGGATGGATCACGTCACGATCACCGATCACGATACGATCGAGGGCTGCCTGCAGATTGCAGATCTGCCTCGCACTTTTATCAGCGAACAGGTGACGACGTATTTTCCGCACGACACCTGCAAGCTACACATCTTGGTCTGGGGAATCTCAGAGCAGCAACATCGCGACATCGAAGCTGTCCGCGATAACATCATCGAGCTGCAGCGCTATCTGCAAATGGCGCAGGTCACACACGCGGTTGCGCATCCTCTTTACAGCGTGAACGGAAAACTGGAGGCATGCCATCTCGAACAGCTCATCCTCCTGTTTAAGCATTTCGAGGGTATCAACGGGCTGCGGGATGCGCTCCTTAGCGATCTGGCCCAGACGCTTTTTGAACAATTGACGCCGGACAAAATCGACGCGTTCGCCAATCGTCACAATCTTGCGCCCACGCACGCAGAGCCGTGGAAAAAAGTTTTCGTTGGCGGCTCGGACGATCACGGCGGGCAGTTTGTCGCTTCAGCATTCACGGAAACGCCTGCTGCGGATTCTGCTGAAAGATTTCTCGAATTTGTTCGCAGCGGCGATTGCAGCGTGAGAGGTTACGGAGGAACTCCGTTAATTCTGTCACACGGATTTTACAATACCGTCGCCTGTTTCATCCAGGACCGTTTCCACGAAAAACTCGGGCCGGGCGCGGCGCTGCTGGAGAAAATGTTTTCACGGTTTATGGAGGGCCGGGCTCCCACTGAGTTCACTCTAAAAGAGAAAACGGAGTTTATCGTCCAAGGCGTTTTATCAGGGAAAATTTTCGAATTCGTCAAGCCGGCGAATGTATCGCTTTGGAACGAACTTTCAGGCTACTTCGCACGGCCGGAGGTAAAGGCGAAACTCGCTGCGCATTTGGACAAGGTCAGCGAACCTGAGCGTCGCACATTTCTCATGGCGAACATGGTCGCCGAGCAGCTCGCGTTTCGTTTCTTCAACAAATTTGTTCAGCAAATCGGCAGTGGCAACATGGTCGAGAGCATGCAGGCTCTTAGCGCGATTGCGCCGATCCTCGTAATTCTTACGCCGTACATCTACGGTTTTCACAGTCAAGCGCCCTCTCGAAAATGGTTGCGATCTATTTTTAAGGAACTAACCGGCACAGTTCCGATCGCTTTGCAAAATCGCAAACGCGCGTGGTTCACTGACACGCTCGAAGACGTTAATGGCGTGGCGACGACCATCCGCAAGATGACCGCCGCTGGAGCGGCGGCAGGGAAGGAGCTCGTCGTAGTAACCTCTCGTAGCAACCAGCAAATTAGTGACATCCCAATCAAAAACTTCCCGCCCATCGGCGAATTTGAATTGCCGGAGTACGAGCTGCAAAAATTGAGCTTCCCGCCGATTCTCCAGATGCTGGATTACATACAACGCGAGAAATTCACTGAGATCATCATCAGCACCCCTGGGCCGGTTGGATTGACCGCATTGCTCGCGGCCAAGATGCTCAACCTGCAAACGAGCGGCATCTACCATACCGATTTTCCCCAGTACATCCGCATTCTTACCGAGGACAGCTTTCTTGAGAGCATGGCGTGGCGTTACATGCATTGGTTCTATGGCCAACTCGATACCGTGTTCGTAAACTCCGAGGAGTATCGCCAAAGCTGGATCAAGCACGGGTTTGACCCAGCAAAACTGAAAATTCTCCCGCGTGGGCTCGATACCGAGCTATTTCACCCTGCTCGACGCGAACCTGAGTTCTTCGAGAAATTCGGCGAGCACAATGGTGAGATACGCCTCCTGTACGTGGGCCGCATCTCACGGGAGAAAGATCTCGACCTTCTCGCAGCCGCTTATCGACGTTTGCGCGACGAGGGGTTGCCGATGCAACTTTTTGTGGTCGGTCACGGCCCTTATTCGGAAGCATTCGCAAAATCGTTGCCCGAAGCCATTTTCACGGGCTATCTCACCGGGAATGAATTAGCCGCTGCATACGCATCCGCGGATATTTTTGTCTTCCCCAGCACAACCGACACCTTCGGCAATGTCATTCTCGAAGCGCAAGCGTGCGGTCTGCCTGTAGTCGTTTCCGACTCCGGCGGACCCAAGGAATTAGTCCAAGACACGGCCAACGGCCTTATCACTAAATCACACGACGAGGAAGATTTCGCGCGCGCAATCCGAGCATTGGTAACAAATCCCGCGCTGCGGGAGCGCATGGGTAAATCCGCACGAAACAGCGTTATCGACCGGAGCTGGCCAAGCGCCTTCGACAGATTCTGGACGATGACAGAGATTTAGAAACGTCCTCCTACTCGCTTGGCGCAAATCACCCCTCTTCCCCCCAAGTAGGCTAAAACTGCCTGTCCCGCTTTAGCGGTCTAACGCTTCAACCATTCAGTGCGGTTTCTCTTTTACCGGCCGCGTCCATGGCCCATGCCGCCCATACCATGGCCCACGCCATGGGAGCCCATGTGGCTGAATTTAAGGCTCGAGCCATGGCCGACACCTCGTGTGGTAGTCATCCTGGAAGTGTGGCCTCTGCCAATGTTCGTGGCGCTTTTGCCGTGAACCGTCGTGGCGCTCTTGCCATGGGCCGTGGCGCTCTTGCCATGGGTCGCCGTGCTCTTGCCATGAACCTTGCTGAGGTTCTGCGCATGCATTGTCGCCTGGCTTGAGCGGTGCGCACTGCTCACAATCCTGCCGAGGTTTAGCCCGTTATCGTGAGCAATTTTGCCCCAGCCCTGCCCAGCTTGATGCATGGCTACGAGGTCGTTGAAGGTCAGATTAGACCCATTAGCAGCGAGCGCGTTAGCCAGCAGGTGCGCATTCTCCAATTCACCCCAGCCAAGTCCGGTCGACGCCCTTTCTCCCTGCAGCGTAGCGACAGGGATTCCGGTCTGCGCCGAAATTCCATCGAGGTTCGCTCCACGCGAAGCAAAAGCGCCAAACACCAGAATGAATGCCGCTATGATTATACTTAACCCTTTCATACCTGAATAAACTCCTTATGAATAAAGATTTCGGTTTTCAGTGGACCAGCGGTTCCCTGTTCACAACCGATTCAACGCTTGCGTTGTAGCGGCAGGCGTGTCCCCTGCAAGGTAGTAGTGCACCCCTGCAGCCGGCACGGCTGCCTCTACAAATTCCACGGCGCGTCCAGATCGGAAATTGTTGTAGCCGGCATCGGCGATGCCGGTTGGTCCGGGATTATCGCTCCTGACTACAGGTTCCACGGCAGCGCGTCCAGATCGACATTGCCGCCGGTAAGGATAATTCCTACGCGTTTTCCATCGACGTCGATTACTCGTTCGGCAATCGCGGCGTACGGAACAGAGGCGGATGGCTCAATGATGATCTTCATTGTCTCCCAAATCGCGCGCATCGCCAAAACGATCGCTTCCTCGCTCACGGTGACAATGTCATCCACGTAACGCTGGATGATCTCAAAATTCGGCTCGCCGACATTTGTTCGCAATCCATCGGCGATCGTAAATTTCTTTTCGGTCACGAGCCGTCGCCCGGCGCGAAACGACTGCGCCGCATCGTCAGCATTCGCCGGCTCAACTGCGATGACCTTGATATTCGGCTGCATCGATTTCGCAGCGACCGCCGTTCCAGCGAGCAATCCTCCGCCGCCGACTGGACACATTACGATGTCGAGATCGGAAATGTCTTCGAGCAACTCCAGTGCAGCTGTCCCCTGCCCCGCCATCACGTCTTCGTTTTCAAACGAATGAATCAGCGTCGCGCCAGTTCCCTTGATCACCTCTGCGCACTTCGTTTCACGCGCCTCTTCTGTTGGTTCGCAAAAGACGATCTGCGCGCCATAGCTTTCAATCGCGCGGATCTTCACCGTTGCTGAGTTCGACGGCATAACGATGTGCGCCGGAATGCCTCGGAGTTTTGCTGCGCGTGCCACTGCTGCACCATGATTACCAGACGAATGGGTCGCCACACCGCGCTGCGCCGTCGCATCGTCCAGCGCAAAGATTGCATTGGTGGCGCCGCGAGCCTTGAATGCGCCGATCTTCTGAAAATTTTCGCATTTGAAAAATAGCGACGCCCCGCTTGCCTCGTTCAGTCGAGAGCTCGGTAGCACCGGCGTGCGACAAATATGCGACCGAATCCGCTCATGCGCCGTCAGTATCGCATCAAGATTGAGTGATCCAGCTAGTTCGACCATCCGAAAAAGGCGTCGATGACGCCAAACGTGTCAATGAATCCGTGAGCGAAGATGCTAGCCCACAGATTGCGGCCAGCCAGCATTTATGCCGTTCCCAGGATCAGTCCTGCAACACCGGAATCAATCATACCAGATGCGCCTTTGTAATAATGTCCATAGCCAAACAAAATTGAAACGAGCACAATCCCAACCCAGTACGCCAATGCCGATCGTTTTCCAACATCAGCTGCACGCGTCAGGAGATATCCACGGTATGTGATTTCTTCACCTAATGCTGCAAACGTCCACACCAGCAACAAAGCAAGCAGCGCCATTTTCGCATTCCCGGTAATCTCGTTTGCTAATGCTGGCGCGGTTGGCTTCGCCCAGAAGAGAGCACTGACAGGTTCAATTACGAATTGCCCAAGAACGATTCGAAGAGCAGCAGCCGCCAGCGCAATTAGACAGATGCGGCCCCATGATGAAGGTCGCTTAAGTCCCATCGCCGACCATCGGCCGTCGCGCAGCCGGATCGAAACCAGGCCAACGATACTAAGAACGATCACTTCGTTCGGCACGACTTGAAAAATGTTGTGGCCTATCACGATGAAAGCGCCGAACAAGAATTCCAACGCACTCAGCAATCGTGAAGCGGAAGAATTAGCAGACGGATGTGAGATGCCTCTTGTGAACGCCATTACGACTTAGATGCACTACAAGCCGGAGAAGGATTTAGATATTGAAACTATATCACCGGGCAGTTGTAGCCGGGGGCGGTGACCCCGGCAAGCGGATGCGTGGCAAGCTCCAGTGCGGCCGAGGTCAACGCCCTCGGCTACAGTAGTGCTCTGGACGCGGACCGATTCCGATGAAGCGGGCGGGAATTTGTCGCAGAACTGGAAACCATTTCAGCAGGCGAACCACAAAGGGCAACGAGCCCTTCCAGTCCGACATTTGACCCGTGACGACCTGACGATGAATGAAGACCTGCATTGCCTGAATGAGCCGCGTCGGCCATTCGCGGCGCGCCTGCACTTTCAACAAATCGTCTACAGAAACCGGACCGGTTCGCAACTTTCGCGCAAGCAAATTCGCAGTCGCGACGGCATCCTGAATGGCGAGATTGATTCCTACGCCGCCAGCGGGTGACATCGCGTGCGCAGAATCGCCGATACAAAGTAAGCCTTCGCGGCACCAATCGCGCAGGCGATTGATTTGCACGGTAAGCAATTTGATCTTTGTCCACTCATCCAACTCTGCTACTCGGTCTCTTAGAAATCCGGCGAAGCTGACGATGTCATTTTGAAATTGCGGCAGACCGCGTGCTTTGATCTCGTCGAAGCCGCCTTTCGGAATAACGAATCCACATTGCCAGTAATCGCCGCGATCGAGCAGCACGAGCAGCTTGCCGTGTTGGAAAAAGCCCAGTGTCTGTTCTGGATCATTCTGCTTTTTGGAGATGCGCATCCAGAGCACATCAATTGGCACTCCGAACTCGCGCCGCTGAAAGCCCGCGCGTGATTGAATGATTGAGTGCCGTCCATCCGCGCCAATGACGAGGTCTGCATGCACATCCAACTCGCCACGTGGCGTTTTCGCGCGCACACCTGTAACCCGGCCGTTGTCGATGAGCAGATCGACGACTTCGGTTTCCATGTGCAGTTGGAAGTTTGGAAAACGTCTGGCATGACTGGAGAGGAAATTCAGAAAATCCCATTGGGGCATGAAAGCGATGAATTTGCAGCGCGTGGGTAGCTTCGTGAAATCTGCGATTGGCACCACCTGCCCATTCACTACGGCGCGTAACTCCCGCACTACTTGGTGCGGCTGTTTCAGGAATTCATCGAGCAAGCCGAGCTCGCACATTAATTCCAGTGTCGACGGATGGATCGTGTCGCCACGAAAATCGCGAAAAAAATCGGCGTGCTTTTCCAGAACGATTACGGGCACACCAGCTCGCGCGAGCAGGTAGCCGGCCATGATGCCTGCTGGTCCACCGCCTGCGATCACACAGCGCGTTTGCAGTTTTTCAGCCATGCGTCTTCAATCGAATACCACCCAAATTAGGATGAAAGCAAACATCCCGGAGAATGCGCAAGATCGCGCTGCGTTTACCTACAACGCGGCGGCAGATTACTACGATGCATCGCCACTCAGCTTCTGGGACTATTTCGGACGTCAGACGATCGAACTGGCTTCACTCCGGATTGGTTCGCGAGTGCTCGATGTTTGTTGTGGGGCCGGAGCGTCCGCGCTTCCAGCCGCAGAGGCAGTGGGGCAGACGGGAGCAGTCATAGGAGTTGATCTCGCCAAGGCGCTTTTGGAGTCGGCGCGGACGAAAGCAATTCAACGGCGTCTTGGCAACATCGAATTCGAAGTCGGCGATATGCTCTCGATGACGTTTCCAGTCGCAAGTTTTGATGCCGTCGTATGCGTGTTCGGAATTTTCTTTGTGCCTGATATGGCAATGGCTGTGAGCGAACTCTGGAGTTACATCCGACCAGGCGGCAAACTGGCTGTGACCACGTGGGGACGCAATCTGTTCGAGCCGGCGAATGACGCATTCTGGTGCTCAATCAAGGTTGTACGGCCTGATCGGTACAAAGGCTTCAATCCATGGGATCGAATCGACAATCAAGCAAGCCTGAGAAAGATTCTCGACGAAGCTGGCGTTGCATCCCCAAAAATCATCGCTGAAAATCGCCTCCACCCCATTAAATCGGCTGAGGATTGGTGGACAATTGTTTTAGGCTCCGGCTACCGCGGAACAATCGAACAGCTGAACCTGGCGGAGCGACAAAAGGTCAAAGAAGCTAACCTGGATTTTATTCGCGATGAAAAGATTTCAGCCATTGAAACAAATGTTCTCTACGCACTCGCGACGAAACCTCAAACTGCGAATTTCAAATGAAAACTGATCAGCCGCTTTTTCTGAACGAAGATCAGGTCCGGCAGCATTTACGGATGGCAGACCTGATTCCCGCGATGGAGAAAGCGTTGATCGATTTCTCCTCCGGGAAAGTAACGCAGCCCGTTCGCTCGGTAATCAACGTCGATCCGCCCGGCGGTTTTCTGGGTCTAATGCCGGCGCTTACTCCGGACGGACTCGGATTGAAGGCCGTGACGTTCTACCCGTCGAATGCAGGGCGCGGAATCCCAACACATATGGCGACGATCTTTCTTTGCGATCCGGAGACCGGCGGGCCGCTCGCAATTATGGACGGGCGCTTAATCACCGAAATGAGAACGGCTGCGGTTTCCGCTGCCGCCACGAAACTTCTCGCGCCAAGAGATGCGACAATTCTCGCGATCCTCGGCAGCGGTGTGCAGGCGCATAGTCACGTGGAAGCTCTGCGACTGGTTCGAAACTTTGAAGAGATTCGTGTTTGGAGTCCGACGAAGGAACATGCGGAGCGATTCGCGAAGGAAATTGGCGCGACAGCAACGTCTGTTGAGCAAGCAATCAGCGGTGCAGATGTGATTGTCACTGCGACAAACTCGAAAACACCTGTGCTAAAAGGATTGTGGCTAAAGCCCGGCTGCCACGTCAATGCCGTTGGCGCGTGTCGCCCCGACTGGCGTGAACTAGATGACGAAGCAATGAGCAACGTCGTTTTCGTCGATTCACGCGAAGGCGCGACGAAAGAGTCCGGCGATGTGATGCTTTCCGGCGCGAACATTCATGCCGAGCTTGGCGAAGCTCTCGCCGGCAAGGTTCCGCCGCGCACAAATGAAACGACGATCTTCAAATCGCTCGGAATGGCGGTGGAAGATATCGCCGCAGCAATGCTCGTTTATCGATCGGCAAAAAATAATCGGGAACGCAAGGAATCTGGAAACAATTCCGACATGAAGAATTAACGAAGATCTTTCGGTGCTCGGAATGTGAATTTTTGGAAGCGAGGATCATTCCGCAGCGTGTCCGCCAGAAGGAGGCGAGCGTTCTGCGGAGTTACCGGGAAAGGCCAATGCGTTGCACCAGATCTTGAAATCTCCGATCCGACCTGACGGGTTTGAACTGTGGCGACACGTTCAGATAAACCAGATGGAACGAGTGCTCCCCGTATGCTTGTTCCAGCAATTGAAATGCCTGTTCGTTGTTACCAAGCGCGACGTAGATCGTCGCTACTTCGTAGGCCGATACGTACTGTTGCTTCGAAAGCTCATTCAACTCATTGAGCATGTCATTCGCTTCATGCTTCTTCTGCGACTTCGCATATGCGCGACCAAGCGCAGCTTTCATTAGCGGACTGCCTCCTGATAGAGAGATCGCCTTTTTGAACTCTTCGGTGGCTGCATCAAGAAGCTGGTTTTGCTCATAAGCCAGACCAAGGTGCCAGTGCGCGACGGTGAAGTTCGGATCCATCTCTATGGTCCTGCGGCATTGATCTATGGCTTCATCGTACCGACCCGCGTAGTAGAGGGTCGCTCCCATAAACGTGTTCATTACGAGCGATGCCGGCTCGAGTTCCAGCGCTCTTTTCATTTCCTGAACAGCTTCTTCGAACCGACCCGTAGCCGTTAGATAGTGAATCGCGTACCACTGATGGCCCGTCGCATAATCTGGCTTGAGTTCTATGGTGCGCTTGAACTCTTTTTCCGCGCCCGGCCAGTTCCAATCGTAATTCATCAAGATATGCGCCAGCGACGCGTGCCCTTCGGCGAGTGTGTTATCCAGTGCCAGCGCCTTTATTGCCGATTCTTTTGCCTTTGGCATCGTTTCGTGCGGCGCGGCGAAATTGTAAAACGTCAGGGCAATGTAGGAATCCGCTAAGCCGGCGTGACCGAGAGCGAAATCAGGATCGCGCTCGATGCTCTGCTGGAAGTGCTCGATCGCGTGTTTGATTCCGTCCGACGTGCGCTTGTTCCAAAAATAACGGCCACGCAAGTAGGCATCATAAGCCTCAATATTCTTGGTCGGTTTAGCGGCGATGACTTGCTCCTCCCGTCTGGTGATATGCGCTCGCAACTGGTCCGCGATCGCTTTGGCCACGTCGCTTTCCACCGAAAAAATGTCGGTCAGTTTGCGATCGAACGTTTCGGCCCAAACCTGGGAATCATTAGCTGCTTTGATCAGCTGGACGTTCACCCGCACCGCATCGCCACTCTTTTGGACGCTGCCTTCCAGGATGTGAGCAACTCCAAGCTGCTTAGCAATCTCAGCCAGGTTTTCCGGCATGCTTTTGTAATGCTGTGTCGAAGTACGCGAGGCCACTTTCAAATCGGCGATCTTTGACAGGCGCGTCAGAATCTCGTCCTGAACGCCGTCGGCAAAATAAGCGTTCGCCTTGTCTTCGCTCCGATTTTCGAAAGGCAATACGGCGATCGATTTCTCAGGAGCGATTGCGGCTGGTGACGCCCTCTGAGTGCGCCATACTTGAAAAGCAAGCAATCCCGCAGCAACCACTGCGAGAGTCACGATCAGCGCAAGGAATTTGCGCTTGCTCCATTGCGGAATGAATTCGTCCGGCGCGAGGTCCTCGGTGCGCTTCATTCCCTGTGGTGTCATCTCGAAAGCCCACGCGACGATGAGCGCGATGACGAATCCGGCGGCTACGACCGTCACGAACACCTTCATCACCCAACCTGGGGCTTCAAAGGTCGGGAACAGGATAGATCCAGCTTGAATAAGTAGCCACGCGATGACGGCGTAGGCGATTGCGACCTTGTAAACATTGCGCCGTTTCAGCTCTGCGAAGAAGTTCTTCGAGTTCACTCTGCACGCCTTGACGAAGCGCTCGTCACCTAGAGCAATCTACGTTGATGCGCGCGACTTGAAAAGAGCGCGCGCAACGTCCAAAGCAACCGGTGAATATCTAAGGCTGGCTAAGTAGCTCGTAAGAGCTGCAGTCGCAGCGTCAAGCCCGACTTCGCACTCTAACACCGATGGACAATCTGCAGCTGAGACAGCCGCCACTACAACAAGACAATTCGTTGCGGCAATGCTCGTGTATCGAAAAAGCTATTTCCGCGGCAAGGCCGTCAACTGATTGGAGACTAGCTGCCATCCTGCCGGACCTTTTACCCAAACATGGGTACTTCGGTATTGGCCGCTGGTCAGCTGGCCACCGTACTGCCCTTTGATTGTCACGCGACTCGTGGCCACCGCGCTGTTTTGATAAACGCGGACGGTAATATTTTCCTCTTCATTAATTGAATCCAGCGTGGTTGCGCCGGATTTAGCATTCGCGAGCCGCTGTGCCTTGGTAAGCACTTCTCCTGAGGCGTTTACAAAAATGTAATCATCAGCCCAGATTTTTTCGAGCGTTGGAACGTCGCGCTGCAGCAGCGCTGCACGATATTCCTGCCTGACCTCTTGTTCGCTCTTGCTGTTTTCTGAGTCTGGCGGGGTTGCAGATTGCCCGACGGCAAACGACAGCAAGGCCATGCTGATGGTGAGATACGGAATACAGCGCCTCATAGTTAAACTCCTTACAGTTTCATAACTGAGCTCAAACAGGCGGCGCAAGTCTGATTGCGCGGGCCCTTTATACAGCGCTTGCAAAGCAAGTCCATGACGGAACAGTTGGCAGCGATGTCAGGTGACGTTGAAGAGCTGAACTCGAGAATCGAGCGCGCTGTTGCTCGCGGGCAACTGCTGGAATCGACGGCAAAAAACATCCGCAGCCTGCTGACCGCCGCACCGACGGATCTCTATTTCAATTCCGTCAACCAGTTGGCCGATAGCTGGGAGTGGTCAGAGCTAAATGATCGTTTCTACCAAACGCTCGCGTTTGGGACGGGCGGTCTGCGTGGGCGCACGATTGGGAAAATCGTTACGACTGCGGAGTGCGGAGCCGCGCGCGAGGACGAGCGACCTCAATTCCCATGCGTCGGCACGAACGCGATGAATTTTTTTAACGTCAACCGCGCAACACGAGGACTCGTCGCTTACCTGCACGATTGGAACGAACGGCAGAAAATTTCGGCGAAGCCTAAGATCGTGATCGCGTATGATCCGCGTTTTTTCTCGAAAGAGTTCGCCGAAGTTGCGGCGAAAGTCGCAGCTGAAAACGGTTGCGACGCGTGCATGTTCGACGGGCCGCGCTCCGTGCCAGAGCTTTCGTTTGCTGTCCGTTATCTCAAAGCAAACGCCGGCATCGTGATTACGGCGAGCCACAATCCACCGTACGATAATGGCTATAAAGTTTACTTCAGCGACGGAGCGCAAGTGATCGAGCCTCACGCCAGCGGGATCATTGCCAAAGTCAATGCGATCACGACCGAATTGTTCACAGCGCTTCCAAAAGATCGACAGGGAAAAGTGACGATGATCGGGAAGGACATCGATCAAGTTTACATGCGGCGGCTCGAAACATTGATTCTCGATCCGCAAATGATTCGCGAAGCGAAATCGCTCCGGATCGTTTACACGCCACTGCACGGGACGGGCAGTGTAATCATCAAACCGATGCTGACGCGGCTGGGGTTCAATTTTCGAGTAGTGCCGGAGCAGGATCGCTTCGACGGTCGATTCCCCACCGTAAAATCGCCAAACCCGGAAAATTCAGAGGCATTAACCATGGCAGTTGATCTTGCTCAAAAGGAAGACGCCGATCTGGTAGTCGCGACTGATCCGGACTGCGATCGAATGGGAGCCGCAGTTCGTAGGAAGGATGGAAAAATGATGTTGCTGACGGGAAATCAGACGGGTTCGCTCCTTGCCTGGTATCGCATCAAGACACTGTTAGACAAAGGTGTGCTCAATGAGCAAAACGCACCTCGCGCTGTGATTATTAAGACTTTTGTCACGACTGATCTACAAAAGGCGATCGCCGAGCATTATGGTTTGCGCTGTGTTGAAACGTTGACCGGCTTTAAGTACATCGGCGCAAAGCTCGGGAAGTACGAGCGGGCAATCCCGGAGCAGCTACGACAGAATTATGTCGATCTCACCGAACAAGAAACGCGGCGGCTTCGTCTCGCACACTCTTCGTTTTATGTTTTCGGCGGTGAAGAGAGTTATGGCTACAGTGGCGCCGATTTTGTTCGCGACAAGGACGGCAATGGCGCAGTAATCATGTTTTGCGAAGTAGCCGCCTACGCGAAGGCGCGCAGGCAAACAGTCGATCAATTACTCGACGAAATCTTCTCGACGTTCGGGTATTTTGCGGAGAAAAACGGCTCGCTCGTTTTCGAAGGAGCAGAAGGCGCAAAAAAAATTGAGCGCCTGGCTGACTCGTACAGCACCAAGCCATTTTCCCAGGTGCTCGGATCGAGAGTGGTCGAAATCAAGAATTTCGAAACGAACATGATCGAAGACGTCGAAGGCGATCTGATTCCCAAAGAGAAGATGTCGATATTTGCTTTGGAAGATGGAACGCGCATCGCGATACGCCCGTCGGGAACAGAGCCGAAGATCAAGTACTACCTCTTCGCGCAGCGCCGGCCGGAGAATGGCAAATTTGATTTTGCTCACCTCAGTCGAATCAAAGCGCAAGTCAGCGAAAAACTCGATCGTCTGTGGGACTGGTTGCAAAAAGATGCTGAGTCACGGCTGAATAAATGATGCCGGTAAGCTGGTCATCAAAAGTGATGCGCGTATGGCCATGGTTGGCGGCGATTTGTAGCGGGCTTCTCTACACCGGCTGTTTTGCGCCGTTTAATCTCACGTGGCTCTGCTGGATCGCGCTTATGCCGCTAATCGCCGCCATTTGGTTTTCCGGAGAGGAATCGCGACATCGCTGGCTTCGGAATCTTGGGCTGGGGTACGTCGCGGGACTAGCATTTTTCTGGACCGCTCTCTCGTGGCTCACAACTGTCACGGTCCTCGGCTGGTTTGTTCTCCAATTCTATATGGCGATTTATGTCGCATTGTGGGCGTGCTTTTGCGGATTGCTCCGGCCGAGAGAAAAAAAGAAGGAATCGAGCGCGACAAAATGGGATCAGATGCTGGCCCAGGCTCGCAGTGCAGCAGCTCCGCCGCGATCGCCATGGACAAAATCGGCAAACAACTTGGTGCTTGCGTTTCTTCTCGCTGCGGCATGGGCGACGCAGGAATGGTTGCGCGGTTGGGTTTTCTCGGGCTGGGGCTGGAATGGCCTGGGGGTGGCGCTACATGGCAACTGGCCACTGATTCAAATCGCAGAGGCCACTGGTGTTGCTGGCTTATCGTTTATGGTTGCGTTTGCCAACGTGATCTTAGTTACAACTGTGCGCCGCTTGATTCTTGAGGCGAGCACGCATAGGACGCGACCACATTTTGACCTGACGCTCACGATGGCGGCCATTGTGGGAGTTCTGACCTTTGGGCTTCGTGCAGGTCAGATCTCGCCGCCCACAAAACCCCTTCGCGTTGCTGCTGTGCAATCGAATGTCCCTCAACATCAAAAGTTCGACCCGCAGTTTACGACAAAGATTTTCGATCAATTTCGGCGCCTGAGCGAAATTGCGCTGCGTTCAAATCCTCCGCCTGACTTATTGATCTGGCCAGAAAGTTCGATGCCAGGACCGGTCCTTGCAGAGCAGGAAAGCAACAAATTTGTGATGGACCTGGCCACGTCGGCGGAGACCGACCTTCTCCTAGGAACGATCGATGAACAAAACCACGATGTTTACAATGCCGCGCTGCTCATTTCCGACGGCGGCGAAAGAGTGCAGGTCTATCGGAAAGTTCACCTGGTGCCGTTCGGCGAATATGTCCCCGGTCGGCATTCGGTGCCGCTGCTCGCACGAATTGTAGGCGATCAGGTACCTGGTGATTTTAAAGCTGGAAACGAATTTACAGTGTTCAGTCTGACGAACAGCGACGTCCAGGTGGCGCCGTTAATCTGTTTTGAAGATACCATAGGCGAACTTGTGAGAAAATTCGTGCTCCCCTCGGAAACAAGCCTGGGCGCGAATTTGCTCGTAGACATAACGAATGACGGCTGGTTTTTGCATTCCGCCGGATCACACCAACATTTGGCGAACGCAATTTTTCGGTGCGTAGAAACACGTCGCCCGATGGTTCGGGCCGCCAACACCGGAGTCACCTGTTTCGTAAACCAATTCGGCCGTGTCACTCAAGTGTTACTGGATGACACAGGCAGCACATTCACTGAAGGCGTGCTCACTGGCGAGATCAACGTTCCAACCGAACACGATTTAACATTTTACACACGACATGGCGAGCTGTTCGCGAAGATCTGCGCAGCGATAACAGCGGTTGCCATTTTGATTGTTTTCGGTATGCGCCGATCGAAGCATGTGTAGAGGCGTTTGTGTCAAACGCCTGGACGACACAGCGGCTGACACAGCCGCCGCTACAACTAGATCGCGAGTTTTTCTTTGTTGTAGTAAAAGAGCCAAGTGCGTGTCGAACTTCCACTCGATCATCTGGACGAACTTTGGCCGGAGAAACTTCGCGGCGCGAGCGTCGGCGCATTGCTTCATCCGGCATCGGTTTCATCAGCACTTGAACACACGTCGCGAATTCTGGAGAGACACAACAATGATGTCTTTCGTCTCGCTGCCTTTTTTGGTCCACAACACGGATTCCTCGGCCAAACGCAGGACAACATGGTGGAGTGGAAAAGCTACGAGCATCCGCGTCTCCGTATTCCTGTTCACAGTCTGTACGGTGAACATCGCGAGCTGAGTCCGGAGATGCTGAAGGATATCGACGTTTTGCTTATTGATCTCCAAGACGTCGGTGCACGCTACTACACTTTCGTCTGGACCATGTACCTTTGCATGCGCGCTTGTGAACAACGCGGCGTCGCAGTCGTTGTGCTCGATCGACCGAACCCGATCAACGGCGTGATGACAGAAGGGCCTGTGCTAAATGCCGATTACAAATCGTTTGTCGGGATGCATCCCATTCCTGTTCGGCACGGGCGCACTATCGGCGAGCTGGCGCAGCAATTTCGAGACGAAGCGTTTCCAAAATGTGGGTTATCGGTTTTGCCGATGAAGAATTGGAACCGCGAAATGTGGCTAGATCAGACAGGTCTGCCATGGGTCATGCCATCACCGAACATGCCGACACTCGACACGGCCACGGTTTATCCAGGCATGTGTCTGCTTGAAGGGACAAATATTTCTGAGGGACGCGGCACGACGCGGCCGTTCGAAATCTTTGGCGCGCCGTTCATTGATGCGGAGAAGCTTTGCGGCGAATTGAATGCGTTAAAGCTGCCAGGCGTTTTCTTTCGTGAAAATTATTTTCAACCGACGTTTCAGAAATTCGCGGACCAGCTTTGCGGCGGCGCGCAGATTCACGTGCTTGATCGGAATGAATTCCGGCCTTTTCTCAGCGGAGTGGAAATTATCAGGCACATCCGCAAGACTTACCCGGAGCAATTTCAATGGAAACAACCTCCTTATGAATACGAATGGAAACGACTCCCCATCGAAATTCTAATCGGCGGACCAGTCGAACCGGTTTTCGGCGACTGATCGCGAGCTTCGCTATCTTAACAGCGAGCTGTTCGCAGCTTCGCGCAGACATTCCATGGCCTGAGGTAGTGCAGCGGCTTGCCTACGAGAACGAAAAATTAGCCCGGCGTCCACAAGGACATAACGGCGAATACTTCGTGGTATGCACACTCTATTACACACCAAAAGAATCCGGTTTCACTTTCGAGCGTGGCTTTGATGCAACGCCGACCACAAAGCCCGGGTTACATGGACGAATGTATCCGCGTGATTTTCTTCGTTCCGTAAAAAAGGAGGGCTTCGGCCAAATCAGTACGCCGGTGAACGGAAAGCACTACATTAGCTATAGCGGCGGTGGTTCGTATGCGTTCGCTTCTCACCCCACAGGCGGTGGCGGGGTTCTGGTGGCGCGTTATTCCGCTGCCATAAAGTCAAGCCAGGGAAGCCTACGTCACGGAGCCATCGTCGAGACATTCTCTCCCGAAGTCCAAAAGGTGTTTCGCAGCAATCGCTGGAGGATCATGGATACCGGTGGCGGCCTACGCCGGTGGCAAATTGACTGCTACTTCGGCGAAGATGAACCTCTTGGTCCCGGCAAATTACAAGGTCGACCGCGTGCAACCACCTTTGAGTATGCTTACGCCAATGCGCGAATCGTGAAGTAACGTGAAGCCGTTCACAGTCCGGCTTAACTTTCACGCTGACCTTAATTTTTTCCTCGGCTCCAGAGTAGGCCGCGGAGTTATTGAGCGGACTCTAACGGAAAAGACATCCGTAAAAGATGTGATCGAATCCTGCGGCGTGCCGCATCCAGAAGTCGATTTGATTCTGCTGAATCGACAGCCGATCGATTTCGCTTATACGGCCGCGGGGGATGTGGAAATTGAGGTTTTTCCTGTCGGAGCGGGTCCACCGCAAATAAAGGAAAAACGATTGCAATACAGTGGTGATCTTAGATTTATCGCAGATGGCCACCTGGGTAAGCTCACACGCAACCTTCGCCTGCTCGGGTTTGATGTTGCCTACGACCGACAGGCTGATGACCACCAGTTGCTAAACGTCATGGAGCGCGAAAACCGGGCGCTTTTGACGCGTGACCGGCGCCTGCTCATGCATGCGATTGTCCGGCACGGATATTATCCGCGTTCCCAAAATGCCGATGAGCAAACAATTGAAGTGATCCGCCGCTTTGAACTTTTTGAATCGATTGCTCCGTTTACGCGATGCCTTCGCTGCAATGAGAGACTGCGAGAGGTTGCCAAGACCGAGGTGATTGAGAAGCTTGAGCCGCTTACCAAGATCTATTACGAGCAATTCCGGCGTTGCACAGGCTGCGGCCAGATTTATTGGACCGGATCGCACTTCGAAAAATTGCAAAAGCGGATCGAAATAATTCAATCACGCCTTATGGGGAAGAGGGACGTGTAAATCACGATCTTGTCAGGCGCAGCACAACTGGCACACTGGCTTTCAATGCAAAGAGCCATTCTTGGCTGCCATTTGGCTGCAATGCTGGGCTGGACGCTGATAAGTGTGGTACAGGCTCAGGGACCAGCGCCATCGCCGCTAATATTGGGGCCTTCACCGCCGCCAGCGCAAGTTCCTGCAGTCGCGCCCGAGACAAGTCCGGGGCCTGAATTGACGAAAGCCGATTTCGACACTTTTCTCGATGCGCTGATTCCGTCGCAATTGCGAAACCGAAACATTGCCGGCGCTGTCGTCTCAGTCGTGAAGGACGGGCAGGTGTTATTTCAAAAGGGTTACGGCTACGCTGATTTCGAAGCGAAGCAGCCGGTGCTCCCCGATCAGACTTTGTTTCGGCCGGGCTCGATCTCGAAATTGTTCACTGCCACAGCCGTGATGCAGTTGGTCGAACAAGGCAAACTCGATCTCGACCGCGACGTTAGCGGTTACCTCGATTTTGCAATTCCGAAAACATATCCGGAGCCTGTCACGCTGCGGCAATTGCTCACCCACACGGCCGGATTCGAGGACACATTGAAGAATTTGTTCGTGGCCCACGAGAGTGACCTGAAACTGCTGCGTGCCTACCTCGTGAACCAAATGCCAGCCCGTATTTTTCCTCCGGGCAAAGTCCCTTCCTATTCCAATTATGGATTCACGCTGGCTGGATACATCGTTGAGCGTGTGAGCGGTGAAAAATTCGAACGGTATATCGACAATCACATTTTAAAGCCGCTAAGGATGACCAACTCGACCTTCGACCAACCGTTGCCACCGGAGCTCGCGGCCCAAATGTCAAAAGGTTATCTCAACGCCGCGAAGAAGCCGCGCGATTTCGAATTCGTCCAAGCCGCGCCCGCCGGCTCACTCTCAACTACCGCCGCGGATATGACACGTTTCATGCTCGCCTTTCTTCAGGATGGCAGCGTCGATGGAGTCGCTATTTTGAAACCTGAAACCGTGCGGCAAATGGAAACGCGCCAGTTTGAACTCCATCCGATGATCAGCGGCTTGGGCCTCACTTTCATGGAATATTGCATGAACCCGGTGCGCGTTATCGCTCACGGCGGCGACACAGTTTATTTCCACAGCGACATGGTCCTCGTACCCGATGCGCACGTTGGTTATTTTGTTTCCTACAACAGCCTCGGTAAGAATGTTGACGGCGGCCGGGGCGAAGTCTGGCGCACTTTTGTGAATCGCTATTTCCCGATTCCAGGCGAACCGAAGGTGGAAGTCGATCCAAACACCGCGAAATCGGATGGACACGCCGTGAGCGGTGTTTATGACGGGACGCGTCGTGGAGAAACAACATTACTAAAAATTCTGGCATTGCTGGGTCAGGTTCGCGTTAGCAGCGATAAGGACGGCGTTCTTACTGTCGAAGGAGACAAGAATCAGCGTGGCGAATTAAAAAAATGGAAAGAGATAGCGCCGCTCGTTTATAGCGAGGTCGACGGATTGGAAAGAATCGCGTTTCGTCGCGACGCGTCCGGCACTGTGCGCGAAATGCTCCCCTTCCCTGCGATTTACGAGGGCCAGCGCGTTCCGTGGTACGCGAGTAAGATCTTTGTCGGTTTGGTGATTGGTGGAAGTTTGGTGCTCGCGCTTTTGACCGTTGTACTCTGGCCCGTCGCAGTTTTGATCCGTAGGAAGTATGAACGCCCATTGTTCAGCGCGAAAAGAGATCGTGTTCTATATTTTCTTTCGCGAATCATTTGCCTTGGCGAATTGATCTTTATTCTGACGCCCGTGATTGCCTTTAGCCAGGGGTTGAAACACATCGTGATCCTCGGCGACGCCATCAATCCGTGGTTACAGGCATTCCATTTCTTCGGGTGGCTTTTGATGGTAGGCGTCGTTGTTTTGATCGTAGCCGCTGCTCGCTTTGTCAGGCTTCCGGGGCACGGGCTCTGGTTTCGCGTTCATGCCATTCTCCTAGCGATCGGCGGAAGCGCGTTTGGGTTGTTCGCCTGGCAATACCATCTGCTGGATACGTCGCTAAGGTTCTAATCGGCCTGCCCCATTAATGGATTTTAGGCGTCGAGGAGTGTTAATTGCGTTTGCTGTCCTCGCGCTCCGGGCTTCGACTCTTGCTTACGGTCCACTGGGTCATGAGATCGTCGGCGCGATCGCAGATGAACGCCTGGCGAATACACCTACGGCTGCGAAAATTCGCGCGTTGCTCGACGGACTAACGTTGGAAAAAGCTGCGGTAATTGCGGACGAGATCAAAGGCTGGGACAAAAAAGGAGTGGACGATCCAAAGTCATTCCATTTCTCGGCACATTGGAAAATTGACGGGCAACTGCGTGATTTCTGGCGCGCGAATCAGCCGACGCACGAGATGAATTCGGCTGCGCCTTCGCATCACTGGTTTCACTACACTGACGTTCCGGTAGTGCCGCCACAAGCTTACCACGAAGGGGCGGCCGGTCGCAGCAAATGGGACATCGTCCATATGATTCCCTATTGCGTCGAGGTTCTTCAGGGGCGAGTGCCCGAACAAAACGAGCGCAAGATCACCAAAGCTGTGGCGCTTCTTCTATTGGCTCATTTGCTCGCCGACATCCACCAGCCACTGCACGTAGGCGCGGAATATTTCGATGAGCAGGGCCAGGTCACCGATCCGGAGAAAAATAGATCAGCCCTCGGAGACGAAGGTGGAAATACATTCACTTTGGAACTAAGTGACGAGCCGCCGCGTCGTCGCGGTATTCACAAGAAAAAATTACACGGTTTTTGGGACTACGACGCAGTGAACGCGCTGTTCCCTCAAGTGATCGGCAGGCTGCCGAAGAGCAAGATACAGGCACAGATCGAACCACTAAAAAGAGAGGTTGTCCACGAAATGGCGACCCACGAACCGAAAAATTGGCGAATGCCGTCAAACATCGCCGTCGATAATTATGCTGAAATGTGGGCCGACGAAATCTTGCCGATGGCGCGCGAGGCGCATACGCGTTTAGAATTTCGGAACGTAAAACCGCTGCGGGATGGCGACCGTATCGTTGCGGCAGGTGAGGCAATCGAGAAATCAGTCACGGATCACTCGTTTTATCGCGAATGGGCAACCAAGATCGTGCGTGACGAGCTGCACAAAGCTGGCTGGCGTCTTGCTGATCTTCTGGAGAAAATTCTGTAGCGATAATGCGAGCCGTTATCCAGCGTGTGAGCCGCGCACATGTAACCGTCGAGGGCGCTGTCGCAGGAGAAATCGCGGCCGGTCTCGTGATTTTCCTTGGGATCGGCCGTGCCGATACATCCGCTGTCGCTATCAGCATGGCCGAGAAGATCGCAAACCTGAGGATCTTTGAGGACGATCAGGGAAAAATGAATCGGTCGCTATTGGATGTAAAAGGCAGCGCTCTGGTCGTCTCTCAGTTTACGCTTTACGGTGACGCGCGCGGTCAACGTAGGCCGAGCTTTATTGCCGCAGCGCCATCGGAAGAGGCGAAGAAACTCTATGAAGAGTTTAGCGAGGCGCTACATGGCTTGGGTGTTACCGTCGCTACAGGAGTCTTCCAGGCGATGATGTCAGTGGAATTGGTCAATGAAGGCCCGGTCACAATCCTGCTCGATTCCGACAAAACGTTCTAGCCTGCCGCGGTCACGAACAGGAACAGGACATAAAAATCGCGCCGGGATTCTTCCACGGCACGATTTCTTTTCAGAGTTGTCAGATCCAAATCAGGCTTCGGTTTTCTTCGCGTTCGCTGTTTTCTTGCACTGCGCTTTTAACTGAGCGAACTGCTCTGCGGGAAGAATTGCTTTCGCGCGGCCCAGGAATGTCTGCCGGCTTTCCTTCGTGCAACCTGCTTTCATGCATTCCGCCTGCCACGTTTCGATCTTAGCCTTCTGATCAGCCGTGAGACTCAGCGTGGCGAAGTTAACGCAGGCCGAGCTCGCATTCGCTGCGCTTTTTGCGCAACATGCCTTGTCTCCCCCAAATGCGCTCGACGCAATAAGCATCGCAACTGCAACTAAAGTGGTAGCAATTTTAATCATGGTGAATGCTCAGACCGACTTGGCGCTGCAGTGTTCAATTTTCGCCATCGGGAAATAGAGCTGGCGCGAATTGGTTCACGCGTTAGAAGAAATCGGTAATGTCCACGTCACTGGAACCTGTCAGACCAATTGAGCTGGCTCAAATACGCGCTGCACGCGAGCGAATCGCAAACACCATTGTTCGCACGCCACTGATTCGTCTCCAACTAGGACCCGAATATTCCGACATTCGACTCAAGCTGGAAAACCTGCAGCCAATAAACGCCTACAAATTGCGCGGCGCCGCCAATGCCGTCGCCCTGCTCTCTAAGTCCGAACGTGAGCGCGGAGTTTGGACAATCAGCGCGGGGAACGCCGGCCAGGGCGTTGCTTACGCAGCGCGAGCGGCCGGCGTGCCGTGCGTCGTCGTGGTTGTTGAGACGGCGCCGAAATCAAAGCTGGAACGAATGAAAACGCTCGGGGCGAAACTCATCCCTGTCCCGTACGAGATTGCCTGGAAAGCGCTCGACGAAAGATCGTTTCCGGGAGTGGACGGAACATTTATTCACCCGTTCGATGACGACAATTTCATTGCGGGTCATGGCACGATGGGCTTGGAAATTCTCGAGGACGCCCCGGACGCCGCTGCCGTGATTGCAAGCATCGGCGGCGGCGGACTGATCACGGGCGTGGGCAGCGCAATCAAGGCGCTGAAACCGCAGGTAAAAATCTTCGGAGTTGAACCGGAGACAGCCACGCCCGCCGCGCTTTCGTTCGAGAAAGGTTCGCCGCAGGTTTTTCCAAACTGGAAAGCTTCATTCGTGGACGGCGCCGGCGGCCAAAGCATGTTCCCTCGCATGTGGGAGCGAATGAGACCGGTCGTGGACGGTTGTCTCGTCGTCACTCTCGAAGAAACAAAAAACGCGATGCGGTTTCTGGCCGAAAAAGCGCGGATTATCTCAGAAGGCGCAGGCGCGTTGCCGTTGGCCGCAGCGCTAACGGGAAAAGCTGGCAAAGGACCGGTTGTCGCGATTGTGTCCGGGGGCAATATCGATCTGAAAAAATTTTGCGAACTGATCGCGCAAGAGAACTCATCTGAGCGTTGACTTTCGCTTCGTGATCTGGAATGAATTCGCTCAACACAAACAGAAGATGAGGAATTACCAATGAAAATCGGAGACACAGCACCAGATTTCGAAGCAGAAACCACTGAAGGCCGGATCCGTTTCCATGATTGGATCGGCGATTCCTGGGCCGTTTTATTCTCGCACCCTAAAGACTTCACGCCGGTCTGCACGACTGAACTCGGTTATATGGCAAAGATTAAGCCACACTTCGACCGCAGAAACGTGAAGATCATCGGGTTGTCGGTCGATTCGACCGGAGACCATCAAGGATGGGCGAAGGACATCGCGGAGACTCAGGGTTACGCGCCAAACTACCCAATTATTGGCGATGCTGATTTTAAGGTCGCAAAACTGTACGGGATGCTTCCAGCCGATACCGCAGGCGACGCCAAAGCGCGTAAGCCCGCCGATAACGCTACTGTGCGCAACGTTTACGTCGTCGGTCCAGATAAGAAGATCAAGCTCATCCTTGTCTATCCGATGACCACCGGCCGCAACTTCGACGAAGTGCTGCGAGTGATCGACTCGCTCCAACTCACTGCGAAGCACCAGGTGGCTACGCCAGTAAACTGGTTGCCGGGCGAGGACGTCATCATCGCAGGCTCAGTGTCTGACGAGGAGGCGAAGAAGCGTTATCCACAAGGCTGGAAGGCGCCGAAGCCGTATCTCCGGATCGTTCCGCAGCCACAATAATTGGCATCGCCCTAGTCGAGCGATCTCACTAACAGCGAGGACCGGTTTTGGTAGGGCGCGACCGCCGGGCGCGCCAACGGACGGCTCGGCGAGCCGTCCCTACCAACTACAACGTGGCAGACGTCTGCTCGGCAGAATATTCCAAAGGGTCCTGATTAAAATACCTTTGCAATTCTGCATATAGCTTTGGATGACGAGCGCGTAACGCACGCGGCTGCTCGAAAAATGCCTCGACCGATACGGCGAAGAACTCGGCTGGATCAGTCGCTCCATAAGTATCGAGCAACGTTGGTATCCCGCTCTGATCGGCAACGCGCAGCGACGCAAACTCGGATCTCATAACTTCGCTCCAGGCCAATTGCTGCTCGCGGGTTGCTAATCCCGGCACTCCGTCGGCAGCATGATTTTCGTAATCAAGTTGATGAGCAAATTCATGAAGGACAACGTTCTTCCCATCGGAGGGATCAGCCGCGCCATGTTTGACGGCGCCCCAGGACAGAACCAGCGAACCCATTCTACGGCCGGTCTCGCCAAGACGACTCACAGTCCCCTCTTCCCAAACGTGCTCACCAACCTGCCGTTTTTCTTCCACCATGTACGTTAATGGATAAACAAGAATCGTAAGCAGACCGGGGAAATAATCCGTCCTGCGATGCAATAGTAGAAGGCAAGCTTGGGCCGCGATAGTCACGCGGACCTCATCGGTGATCGCGAAACCACCACATCCCTCGAATCGTTTTTCGGCAAGAAATACTTGAATGTGACTAAGTAGTTCCGCGCGGTCGCTCGCGTTCAGTTTGTGAAAAAACACAACGTGATGCTGAATTAACTTCCGCCATTCTTTAGGAAACGGTCGCGCTCGCAGGCGACGTCGCCTTTGCTGCTTCAGCAATTCAAAGATCATATAAAAATGGTTAGCAAAAAGTTTTCACCACGTTCGCTTCAGCGGGTGCGCTTCGGTATTAAAGGTGACTTTATCGAACGCCAAGGTTTCAGGCGATGCGAAGAGCAGATAGAAATATTTGAAAGTCTCTGCCAGGACGAAGCTCTCCATCTCGTCGAGCTGTTGTTTACTGGCGACGTCGGCAAGTGCAGCGTAGCCGAATTCCGTGCGGCAATATTTAACAAAGTCATGGAACATTTTCTCACCCATCTGCCGGTACGCCGAGTCACCTGTGTAATGATAAAGATAATAAGTCGATTCAATGATCTCGGGCCGTAGATGATAACTTCCCGCGACCACGTGCATCGTCCTGTAATCAAGAATTTCCGGCTC